>Ga0187778_10000059_pt1 | contig 65790 bp, 56 predicted proteins | sample 1015_Q2_SP5_20_M_FD_132418 | JGI IMG/M metagenome (GOLD analysis project Ga0187778, IMG submission 132418) | Tropical peat soil microbial communities from peatlands in Department of Meta, Colombia - 1015_Q2_SP5_20_MG | ecosystem: Environmental > Terrestrial > Soil > Wetlands > Peat | place...
GCCCGCCCTCGGGCGTGACTTTCAGGGCGTTCGACTGTGTGACCGGAACAGACCGGAGGGGAATGGGGTGGCTGACGGGATTCGAACCCGCGACAACCGGAATCACAATCCGGGACTCTACCGCTGAGCTACAGCCACCATTGCCTTGCAGCGCTTCGTACCCATAAACCGCGCGCGAGGGTGCATTCTCGCTTTGCACACCGTGCGTACATTATACCAAGCCGGCATGCGAATCCGCGAATCATTGGCGGCAACATGTCAGCCGATGACTTCCGCAGCCAGCAGTTGCAGCGAGTACGGCATGTTTACGCCGAGCGCCTTGGCCGTTTTCATGTTGACCGTCAACTCGAATCTCGACGGTTGCTCGACCGGCAGGTCGGCAGGCTTCGCCCCGCGCAGAATCTTGTCGACGTAGGCCGCAGCGCGAACGTAGAGATCGTTCAGATTCGATCCGTAGCTCATCAGCAATCCGGCGTGCGCGTACTCGTTCAGCGTGCAGATGGCGGGAAGCCGATGCTTGAGCGCCAGATCCGCGATAGGCTTGCGCAACTGATAAGTCAGCGGACCGACGATGACCACAAACGCGTCCACTCGCTTGCTGACCATCGTAGCAAACGTGCTGTCGAAATCCTCGGGCGCTTTGACATCCGCGATTTCGAGCGCGATGCCGAGTTGTCGCGAAGCTACTTCCAGCTCCGCGAAACCGAACTTGGCAGACACTTGCCCGAGCGCGCCTACCTTCGTTAGTTTCGGAACGACCTCCCTCAGCAAGCCCAGGTACTTCGCCCACAGCTCGGGGCTCGCGTCCGCGCTCAATCCGGTAACGTTGCCCCCGGGCCGCGCCAGGCTCTCGACGAATCCCGCCGCCACCGGATCGGCGGTAAAGACCATCACGGTGGGCAGGGTCTTGGTCACGCTACGCACCGCCGCGACGTGAATGTTCGTGCCGGTGACGATCACCTCCACGGGCAATCGCACCAGCTCCGCCGCCAGATCGGGCAGCCGTTCCACTTTGCCGCCGCCGTAGCGGGCCTCCAGGATGAGGTTGCGGCCCTCTATATAGCCGCGGTCCCGCAACCCTTCGTTGAGCGAGTTGTACAGCGACAGCACCGACTCCGCGGTGGCGCCTAGGAGAAAGCCGACACGGTGAACCTTTGCTGCCGACTGGCCGTGGGCGATGCCGGGCACGAGAACGAGGCCGCTTGCGCAAGCACCCAGGAATGTCCGCCGATCCATCGCCGTCCCCTCGACGAATGCCGCTTGTCGCTCGTTATCCGACGCGAAACGCATCAGCGGATCAGGACCGCGACACGACACATCACATCTCGGTCGTGGCGCGCCCGACAGGACTCGAACCTGTTACCCCCGGCTTAGAAGGCCGGTGCTCTATCCCAATGAGCTACGGGCGCTTTAGTGCATGCACCCATCTGTCCGTGGTCGGGGTGAGAGGATTTGAACCTCCGACATCTTGCTCCCAAAGCAAGCGCGCTACCAGGCTGCGCTACACCCCGAAGACGGCGGATTATGCCACTCTCGGCGCCACCCCGGCAAACCTGGATCGCGTTCTGACTCCCAGCAACGAAACGCAATGCGTGCGCTTATACTTAGCAGGGGTCCCACCGCAACGGTGCGATGATCCGACCTCCCCGACTGAGGAGACTAACATGGCAACCACACGCAGCGTCGCGGTGCTCGTCGGCAGCCTGCGCAAGGACTCGTTGAATCGCAAGATGGCCAAGGCGCTGATCGCCATGGCCGCGCCTTCGTTCAGAATGGAGATCATCGAGATCGGCAATCTTCCGCTCTACAACGCCGATTACGAGGCCGATCCGCCGCAGGCGGTGCGCGATTTCAAGCAGCGCCTGGAGGGCTTCGACGCGGTGCTGTTCGTGACGCCGGAGTACAACCGCGGCGTTCCCGGCTTGCTCAAGAACGCCATCGACGTCGGCTCGCGCCCCTACGGCAAGAGTTCATGGAACGGCAAGCCGGGCGCGATCGTCAGCGTTTCGCCGGGGCCGATCGGCGCATTCGGTGCCAATCACGCGCTGCGGCAGTCGCTGGTGTTCCTCAACGTGCCGGCGATGCAGCAGCCCGAGGCCTACATCGGCAGCGCGGCGGGCCTGTTCGACGACAAGGGCGCAATCGTCAACGACTCCACTCGCGAATTCATGCAGAAGTTCCTGCAGGCGTTCGCGCAGTGGATCGAGCGAAACGTCGTGCATTGATCCGGAACTGCGGATTCGGTAGACGCGGTAGCGATTCAACCCTCACCCCTGCCCCTCTCCCACAGGGAGAGGGGCTCTGGCGTGTCTGCTGATTCGCTAGATGCGGTAGCGATTCAGCCCTCACCCCTGCCCCTCTCCCACGGGGAGAGGGGTTCTTTTAGCGTGTGTCTGCTGCAGCAATGGGGTTCTACCAGCGAATGCGGCCGGTGAGCATTTGCGCGCACATCACCCAGTCGCCGGCGAGGCTGTAGAGCGGATGGCTGAACGTCGCCGGGCGGTTGTGCTCGAAGAAGAAGTGACCGACCCAGGCGAAGCCGTAGCCGCACACCGGCGCCGCGAGCAGCCACCACGGATTGCGGGCGGCGATCGCCGCCAGCACGCAACCGATCACCAGCGAGGTGCCCGCGGAGTGCAGCCGCCGGCAGGTGCGGTTGGCGTGCTCGCCAAGATAGAAGGGGTAGAACTCGGCGAACGAGGAGAAGCGCCGCGCCACGACCGTCAAGATTCGCGCTTCAGCTGCGGGAACAGGATGACGTCGCGGATCGAGGGAGAGTCGGTAAGCAGCATCACCAGGCGGTCGATGCCGATTCCCTCGCCCGCGGTGGGCGGCAGCCCGTACTCGAGCGCGCGGATGTAGTCCGCGTCGTAGTGCATCGCCTCGGCGTCGCCGGCGTCCTTCGCCCGTGCCTGCGCCGCGAAGCGCGCGGCCTGGTCCTCGGGATCGTTGAGCTCCGAGAAGCCATTGGCCATTTCCCGCCCGGTGACGAACAGCTCGAAGCGGTCGCTCACCGCCGCGTTGGCATCGCTCGCGCGTGCGAGCGGCGACACGTCGGTCGGATGCGCGACGATGAAGGTAGGCTGCGAAAGCTTGTCCTCGGTCGTCGCTTCGAAGAGCTTGAGCTGTAGCACGCCCACACCGTCGGCCGGAAACACCTCGACGTCGTAGGGGGCGAGCGCCACCTTGAGGTAGTCGCGGTCGGCGAGCTCGTGCAGCGCATAGCGCGGATTGTGCTTGGCGATCGCTTCTGCCATGGTCAGGCGGTCGAAGGGGCGGCCCAGGTCGATGCGCAGATCCTGGTAGTCGACTGTCGTCGTCCCGCACACCTTGAGCGCCACCTCGCGCAAGAGCTCCTCGGTCAGATCCATCAGGTAGCGGTAGTCGCGGTAGGCCTCGTAGAACTCGAGCATCGTGAACTCTGGATTGTGCTTGGTCGAGATGCCCTCGTTGCGGAAGTTGCGGTTGATCTCGAAGACCTTCTCCAGGCCGCCGACGACCAGGCGCTTGAGGTAGAGCTCGGGAGCGATCCGGAGGTACAGATCCATGTCCAGCGCATTGTGATGCGTGACGAAGGGCCGCGCGGCGGCGCCGCCGGGGATCAACTGCATCATCGGAGTCTCGACCTCGAGGTAGTCGCGGGCGACGAAGAATTCGCGAATCGCCTGGATGATCCTCGAGCGCATCATGAAAACGCGGCGCGCCTCGGGCGTGACAATGAGGTCGACGTAGCGCTGCCGGTAGCGTTGCTCCTGGTCGATCAACCCGTGGAATTTCTCCGGCAACGGGCGCAAAGCCTTGGTGAGAAGCCTGACTTCGGTCGCCTTGACGGTAAGCTCGCCGGTCCGCGTCTTGAACAGCGTTCCGCGCGCGCCGACGATGTCGCCCAGATCCCAGTGCTTGAATCCCTCGTAGGCGTCCTCACCGATGGCGTCGCGCGTCACGTAGAGCTGAATGCGCCCGCTCATGTCCTGCAGCGTGGCAAAGCTCGCCTTGCCCATCACCCGCTTGAGCAGCATGCGTCCGGCTATCGCGACCTCGACACGCGCTTGCTCGAGCTCGGTCGCGCTCTTCGCATCATGGGCTCCATGCAGATCGGCGGCCACCGCGTCGCGCCGGAAGTCGTTCGGGTACGCCTGGCCGCGCTCGCGCAGCGCCTTGAGCTTCGCCCGGCGCTCGGCGATGACCTGGCTCTCGTCCTGGGGCTCGGGAATATCCGGCGAGGCCTTGTCGTCGTTCTTCGACATCAGACCCCCTGCTTCAAGCTCGCGGCGATGAAGTCGTCGAGGTTGCCGTCGAGCACCGCCTGCGTGTTGCCCACCTCGTAGTTGGTGCGCAGGTCCTTGATCCTCGACTGGTCGAGCACGTAGCTGCGGATCTGGTGCCCCCAGCCGATGTCGGTCTTCGCTTCCTCGAGCTTCTGCTGCTCGGCCTGGCGCTTCCGCAGCTCCAGCTCGTAGAGGCGAGACTTGAGCATCGCCATCGCCTCGGCGCGGTTCCTATGCTGCGAGCGGTCGTTCTGGCATTGCACCACGATGCCCGAAGGCGCATGGGTGATGCGCACGGCCGAATCGGTCTTGTTGATGTGCTGGCCCCCGGCGCCTGAAGCGCGGAAGGTGTCGATTCGCAGATCTGCGGGGTTGATCTCGACCTCGATCGCCTCGTCGACCTCGGGGTAGACGAAAACGCTGGCGAAGGAAGTATGCCGCCGCGCGTTCGAGTCGAACGGGCTCTTGCGCACCAGCCGGTGTACGCCCGTTTCGGTGCGCAGATAGCCGTAGGCGTAGTCGCCGGTCACTTTGACGCTCGCGCTCTTGATGCCGGCGACTTCGCCTTCGGATTCCTCCAGGACTTCGGTCTTGTAGCCGCGGCGCTCGCAGTAGCGCAGGTACATGCGCAGCAGCATCGCTGCCCAGTCCTGCGCCTCGGTGCCGCCGCTTCCCGCCTGGATGTCGATAAAGCAGGAATTCGGATCCATCGGATTGTGGAACATCCGACGGAACTCCATGTCGCCGACGATGCGTTGCAGCTCGGCGACGTCGCCCTCGAGCGCAGCCAGCGTCGCGTCATCGCTCTCGGCGCGTGCCAGTTGGAACAGCTCGGCAGCGTCCTTGAGCCGCACGTCGAGATCGGACAATCTCGACACTACCGCTTCCAGCTGCTTTTTCTCGCGCCCGAGCTCCTGCGCGCGTTTCGGCTCGTCCCAGACCTTCGGATCCTCGAGCCCCTTGACTACCGTGGCCAGGCGCGTGGACTTAGCGTCGAAGTCAAAGATACCTCCGCAGATCGGCAGCGCGCTGCTGCAGACTCGCAAGGAGGCTGGCCATTTGATTGATTCGTTCGGCTTCCATGGGGACGGCGTTCGTCGCATTCGCGAGTTGAACCCGCATTATACCGGCCCCGCGCAGCCTTTTCAGCGCCGCGTCGTTTCGCTCTCCCGGGGAATCCCCTATGATATGTGCATATCCGCAGCCGGCAACAGCAGCGCCGGCGAAGCAAAGGGAGAACATGAGACCGATCGTGCTGCAGCTCGCCGTGCTTGCCTTCGGTGCCTGGAGCGTCGCAGCATCGGGCGCCGACCCGGGTGTCGGTTCGACGACCATCTTGATCGGCGAGTCCGCTGCGTTCTCGGGTCCGGCCTCGGAGCTCGGCACGGAAATGCGCGCCGGAGCGATGGCCTACTTCACCGCGGTCAACAAGGCCGGCGGCGTCAACGGCCGCAAGATCGAGTTGCGCTCCCTCGACGACGGCTACGAGTCTGATCGCGCGGCGGCCAACACGAGGAAACTGATCGACGACGGGGTGTTCCTGCTCTTCGGCTACGTAGGGACACCCACGTCGAATGCTTCCAAGCCGATCTTCACCGCAGCCAAGGTGCCCTTCGTCGGCCCCTTCACAGGCGCAGAGTCGCTGCGAAACCCGCTCAATCGCTACATATTCAATATCCGCGCGAGCTACTACGACGAGACCGAAAAGATCGTTGCGCAACTCACGGGGCAGACGCTGGACAAGATCGCGGTGTTCTACCAGAACGACGATTACGGAAAGACCGGTCTGGCGGGAGTCCAGCGGGCGATGGAAAAGCGCAACCTGAAGATCGTCGCTACCGGCACGGTCGAGCGGAACACCACGGACGTGGCTGCCGCAGTCACCGCCATCTCCAAGGCGGAGCCGCAGGCGGTGGTGATGATATCGGCGTACAAGTCGTGCGCCGCGTTCATCAAGGCGATGCGCGCCGCGGGCTACAATCCCCAGTTCATGAACGTCTCCTTCGTCGGCAGCAGGGCGCTGGCGCACGAAACGGGACCGGCGGGCCGCGGAGTGGGAATAACCCAGGTGGTGCCGTTTCCCTGGAACCTCGCCACGCCCATCGTCAAGGAATATCAGCAGCTGCTGGAGGCCTACACCGGCAAGCAGGAATATTCTTTCACCAGCCTCGAGGGCTTTATTGCCGCCAAGGTGCTGGTGGATGGGCTGCGCCGCGCCGGCGCCGACCTCACGCGCGAGAGGTTCATCACGGCGATGGAGACCATGCGCGACGTCGACTTCGGCGGCTTCTACATCACCTTCACGCCGAGCAACCACAACGGGTCGAAGTTCGTGGAGCTCACCGTCATCGGCAAGGACGAGAAGTTCCTGCGCTGAGTTTCAACCTTAGATGAACACCCCCGCTGGCTTCGAGCCCGGCGTTGCCCTGCCGCAGGCGCTGCCGTCGGCAGCGCTATGCTTCGTTTGGCGCGACGACAAGATGCTCGTGAGCGCGGCGGATCCGCCGGCGCCGCCGGCGCTCTCCGATTTGGCGCGGCTGGGCATCGACGGGGTGCGCTTGTACCTGGGGCGCCTCGACGGAGTCGACTGCCTGGCTCTGCGCGCGGCGAGCGACACGCTTGAGCCCGAGGGCTGGCAGTGGCGCGGCCTGCGCTCGCTGTTCCTCAAGATTCCCGAAGCGCTGCTGGCGGTGGCCGGGCGCGCGTTCCAGATCGTCGAGTGGGACCGAAGCCATCGCTTCTGCGGGCGCTGTGGCGCCGCCACCGAGGACAAGACCGACGAACGCGCCAAGCGCTGCCCAGCCTGCGGGCACGTCGTGTACCCGCGCGTGTCGCCGGCGATGATGGTGCTGGTCACCCGCGGACGCGAGCTGCTGCTCGCCCGCGCCAACCGTTTCCCCCAGGCGATGTTCAGCGCGCTCGCCGGCTTTGTCGAACCGGGGGAATCGATCGAGGACTGCATCCGCCGCGAGGTGCGCGAGGAGGTCGGCGTCGAGGTGACCAACTTAAGCTACTTCGCCAGCCAGTCGTGGCCCTTTCCCCACTCGCTGATGATCGCCTTCACCGCCGAGTACGCGGACGGCGAGGCGCGCCCCTGCGATCCGGAGATCGCCGAGGTGAAGTGGTTCTCCCTGGACGCCCTGCCGCAGCTCCCTGGGCCGGTGAGCATCTCGCGGCAATTGATCGACGCGACGGTGGCGCGGTTAGCGCGGATGTAACTTCGTCCCTGTCCGCGACCGACCCAGAGCAGGCTTGGTCGGCTCGTCTTTCCCCCTGAGAGTCTAGGGCTGGGCGGCCAAGTGGCCCTGCGTGCAATGGCCGCTTCGCTGAGATTGCCGACTGCTACCAACCGGATGGAATGACAAGGGGAATACGCTGGATGATGGCGTTCATGGCGTTCTCATTCACCATGACCTCAGCAAACACATCGTAACGGCCCGCTGAAAGCTTTCCCTTGAGGTCGACCTGGAACGTTCGATCATCGGCCGGAGGGGCATCACCCGCGAGCAGGGCCTTGCCCTTCGCATCCACCACCATGTATCGGCAGAGGGGTGCAGCTCGTTTCAACACGTCGGGCGCGACCGAGCGCAGTGGCTCGCGCACAATCTCATAGCTTCGCTGAAATTTGTTTATCGTCTCGATGTCGGCGAACAGTCTTAGCCGATAGTTCTCCAACTCCACCTTCGTCACGTACGCCCGGCGCGGAATCGCGTAGGCGTCGTAGGAGCCCACGCCCAAGGGGAAACTCAGGTCTCTGAAGACTTCGAGCTCTGCGCTTTCGGCGGACCACTGTTTCAGCTGGTACGGCCCGTTGGTTACGAGGAAGTGATGGTGAGCGTCGTAGAACGCCGCGAGCGAAGTCCACCGTTTGCGGGCCTCATCGACGCTCACCAGCGACGCCAATGCGTCAGGACGGTACCCGTCCCGCTCGAAAGTCGCGACCAGTGAAGCGAGGCGCTCATTCATCTGTTTCGAACGCGCCAGATCAAGCCACTCCACCCCGCGGCGCGCGGCTTCGCCCTGGGAGAATGCCGCCCAGCCACGACCGACGGCTTCTTCCATCAACACAAGCAAATGCCACGGAACGTTGGTCCATGGAGGTGCAACGATCGCGTCCTGCTCGGGGTCCTCTGGTGGGCTCGTTGTAAAAACGTCGACCAAGAAGAGTTCTCGCACGATGGTGGTGTCGCCGACTCGGAACGATTTCGACGTCGTGTCGGTTCCAGTGAATCTCAGCCCAACGAGGTGTTGTCGCAACGAAGCCGTCGCGGCGTCTATCGCCGGGTCGTACGAGGCTTCCGCTCCTTCGCTCCGCACGCCCCAACGATAGGCAAACACATACGCGTACAGCAGATCTGCCGGGGCCATTCGCGTTCCGTCCTGGAACGCCGAGCCGAGCATGCGGTACGCCAATTTCTGCCTGGCAACCTTGTCTGGACCTACTCGCCGCAGGCGGCCGGTTCCCGGCTCGGGCAGAATGGCCGCCTCCGGAACGCCGACTGCCGCCGCGGCAGTAGCAGTGGGTTGCGCGGATGGACGCCGCTCCGTAATCGGCTCGGCAAGAATGGAGAGGCTGACGAACGTATAGACCACCATGAGCATAGTCAGTGGCACTTGCGACCCCAGCGCAATCTGTCGTTGGTCAAAAACACGCATCGCCCGAATGTGAGCTAGGTAGACCGCGGCGATGTGCCCCAGAACGATCGCCGTGACCGCCGTGTACCACGCGAAGCGGGCGCCGACGATCGATATGTCGACTCGGTGTGCCGCGGTTCCAACAAGATCCCAGCCGTAACCGAAAGGGTCCGACAGCAGCGGGATGATGTATTGCCCCTGGATCAGCAAGTAGGTCAGGTAATGAGCCAAGTGGTACGCAATGGCGATAGGCACCAGTGTGAGGGCAAAAGTCTGCGCAATGCTTAGTGTCAATCTGCCCCCTGGAACCATCGCGCTTATGATCGCGCTGACCCCGAGATAGGCGCCGAAGAACAGCAACCAGAAAGCGGCGAGTCCGAAGGTCCTGACAGCGATTGACGCCACATCGCCCAAGCCTGGAACCAGCGCGACCAGACTGTTTTCGAGCTCGCCCCATTCCGGCGTGGCGAGGATGCCGTCATAGAGCACGGTCGAAAGAATCAGCAGCACCAGAGCGGTCATCGAAGCCGACACGGGGCGGTCGTCGAGCAGTCCTGCCGCGAAGGGTCTTAGCATCAATTCCCGCTCGCGCGGTTCCGCGTGACGATAGCAGTCGTAGCAATTGATGCACTCTCCCAGCGTATCTCGACAATGGAGTGGACAGCGCTTGCAAACGGCCGGCGCGCGTACCCTGATTTCGGTCGGAGCAAAGCGGGCGAATATGCCGAAGACGACGGAAAAGACCTCGCCGTAACGGAGCCAGACCTCGGCACCGTACATGGTCATGCCGATCCAGGTAATGGCGGAGTAGCCCACAACCAACCACGCAATGTGGGCGGGGACCGCAGGGCTGGGGTAGACCAGCTCGATCCACGAGAAGGCAAGCAGCAAGACAAAGGCGGGCCAGACGCCGACCCGTTCGGGGTACTCCCGCCGAGACGCTAGCTCTCTCCCGCGACTAACCAATCGATAGATGGCTGCGACCCCGTCGAACACCGTACGCCAGGGGTTGACCAGCACCCAGACGTTGCCGATGAATGCAGAGACGTACGCCAGGCCGACCCACCCAATGATCCACACCAGCGTGGGGGCGATGTTTTGATACGGGTTCTGATTTCCCCACAGCCCAGCAATTAGCGTCACGATAAACAAGACGAAGGACGTCAGCTTGAGCGCAAGCGCGAGAACCGGATGGGTAATGAGCCTGCCAAATCGACCCGCGCGCAAGTTGATATGCGGATAGTCGCGCTTCCGCGGTGGGTGTCGCACGAATAGTCCGACGACGACAAAGGAGAACACAATCGCCGCCGCGGTGCCGAACAAGTAAAGCGAGAGCGGCAGCGGCAAGTCGTACCGCTGACCGAAGCCATGCGCGCTGACGTCGGCGGTGGCCACACAACCAACGATGGCAACGAGCCACCTCACGGCACCCACGATGGACGGCGCAGGCGCGCTAGCCTGGATAGACCTCGACATAGACAATCGGAGCATCCTCGTGCGCGCGATTTCCACCGCTCTTCCCCTCGGTATGGGCGTGCACGGGAAACCGTCCGGTCGCGGTCGCCTTGAAGATCATTTCGCCGGTTGTGCCCGGTTCGACGCGTCTTTCGATGTCGTAGCCGTGCAGGTGGAGAGTCATAGCCCGGTCGACGCTCCACCGTAGCGTAACGACATCACCCTGCTTGACTCGGACGAGCCGCATCCCTTCCGGGACGCGTCCGTTCTCGACTCGCAAGGCAAAGGAGAGTTCTGCGGCGCCTGCGTCCACGGCACCGAGCACCAAGACCAAACATAGCGGGAGTAGACGTCCGGCCAGCGCCAATCTCCGAGCGAATCTGATGATGATGCTGCGGCTCATTCATGGACTCCGACTAGACTGAACGTCAGCGACGCGATTCAGCATCCACCGCGAGTCGTTGGGCAATGGAAGTAGCGCTGGATCACCCAACGCGGACCACATCAATCTTCCGAATGGGTCGTTAAAGCCAGCGATCGGGTTCCACGCGGCACCCGGGGGCGAATTGATTCCCAGCGACAGCCAACCGTTCCAGGGAAAGTCCTTCAGCTTGACGGTGCGGATGAAGATCGGGGAGTTGAGTCCGTCGATGGAATCGAAACCTACATTTTCGATTCCGGCAGAGTATTCGGTACTGATGTATTCCCGCTTTACCGTGTAGCCAGCCACGACCGAACGACAATTGCTCGACAGGGTTGAAACGAGCTCACGTTCGAGATTGATTCGCTCGACCGTGGTCTCATAGGCACCCGATTCGAGACGCTGCAAGGCCGCCTGGGCACGATCTTTGGCGCCCGAGTCATCAACGGAGCTGGCCAGTAGAAGCGCGGCGTGGAACCATCCCGTCTTGATCCATGGCGGCCCCAGCCAGCCATTCGTCGTTGCCGCTGAATGGGCGACAAGGTCGACCAGGGGGATTTCGGCTACTTCTGCGTCCCATTCCCCACTCCGAACGTAGCGATCGCGCCGGACAACACTTGCGGCCGCGTCGCTGTTCGCGCGGACCGTGAGCTTCTGCATCGCTGGCGCCGCCGCGTCGTCGGATTTGCGGGCAAGTCGCGCCTTGGCGGCATCGGCCAAGTCAACGTGGTAGAGATAATCGCCATCGAGGGGTGTGATCGGATAGGGATGGAAGACAATGACTCCAGGCCGCACTGCGATGTCGCCGACCACGGCTTGCGCGACGGCACAGGTGGACGCGCCATCCTTCGCCAACGATGACTCGGGATTGACGCGAACGATTACGAAGGAGCCGAGCGACTCGACGGCACTAATCGAATCAGGCAGCGACCTGGTAAAGCGCGGCTCCCCGCCAACATAGGCTTGGATCTTGCCCTCGAGCAACAGGTCGCCACCGCGCTTTGGCGACATGGTCTCGATCCGAATTTGGTGCGGGTAGTACGACGGATAGATCGGAAATTCGTGTCCGCTTTGTGCCACCGTGACGATCGTCGCCGCGATGATCAAGACGCCCAGTGCAGCGAAGCCCTTCACCGAGAAATCCCGGTCCGAATGGGGCCGTATCACCCGCGGAGCGTATGCATCACGTCTGCATTCTCCATCGCCTCCCTCGGCGTGCCCTGGAAGATGATCTCCCCGCGATCGATGGCGTAGAGGCGGTCGGCGATCCGTATGGCGGTCATCAGATTGGACTCCGCGATCAACAGAGAGATGCCCATCGCTTTGATCTTGTTGACGGCGTCGATGAAGCGACCAACGACTACCGGTGCGAGCCCTTCGAAGGGCTCGTCCAGCAAGAGAATGGACGGAGATAAGGCCATGGCGCGCGCGACCGCAACCATTTTCTTCTGGCCCCCTGAGAGGTGCAGTCCTTGCCTGTCCATGAACGCCCTGACCTCCGGGAAGACGTTGAAAATGCGTTCCTCGGTGTTGACGTTTCCTTCTTTTCCGCCGCCAGACCGAGCGAGCCACTCGCAAATGTGGAAGTTCTCGGCGACGCTAAGCTCCGGAAATATCCCCGCGTCCTCGGGGGCATACCCGATGCCGAGCAGCGCGCGCTGGTATGCCTGCAGCCGCGTGATGGACTTACCGCGGAAGCTGACCTCGCCGGCACGCGCTGGCAACAACCCCATGATTGTTTCGATGGTCGTGGTTTTTCCGGCGCCGTTCCGGCCCACGAGCGCAACCGATTCGCGGCTCTCCACTCGCAGCGACACGCCACGGAGGACCTGGACCCGGCCGCGATAGGTCTCGATGCGATCAATGCTTAGCATTGCTGCCGTCCCCGAACGCCGGCTCACCTGTCGGATGCGTCCCGATGAGCGTCGTGGTCACCGCATCGTTCGCTCGAATCTCTTCCGGCGTCCCGTCGGCGAGGATGGACCCTTGGTGCATGACCACGATGCGCTCGGAATACCGGAACACGATGTCCATATCGTGTTCGATGATGACCACCGTGATTCCTCCGGAACGGACAATCGAACTGACGATGTCCATGATCGGCGCCTTTTCGCGCGTGGAAACGCCGCTGGTGGGCTCATCGAGGAACAGCAGCTTGGGACGCAGGGCGTAGGCGATCGCCACATCGAGCAACTTGCGCTCCCCGTGCGATATCGTGCCTGCGAGCAGCGTTGCATTGTGATCGAGACCGAACCGACGAAGCACTTCGTGAGTTTCGTCCCACACGGCGCTGTCGCGGCTCGCCAGTGTCGCCAGCTTCGGGGACTTGCCCTCGCGCGAAAAGATCGGCAGCGCCACGTTGTCGGCGCAACTCAGATGGTCGAACAAGTTAACCAGCTGGAAGCTGCGGGCGATACCGGACTTTATCCGCTGATACGACGACTGCGGCGTAACATCCTGCGTCCCGAAGATGATCTGCCCGCTGTCGGGCTTCAGGAGCCCACTGATCAGATTCACGAGGGTGGTCTTGCCGGCTCCGTTGGAGCCGATGAGCGCGAGTACTTCGCCGCTGTTGACCCGAAAATCGACACCGTTGACCGCGCGGTTGTCACCGAACGATATCGCCAGCGTCTTCGTTGTCAGGAGATCCATGTTAGCGCAGCTTCTTCATTTTCGAAGTGAGACGTTCGACCGCGCCCATGATCCCTGTGGGCAGCGCAAGCACCAGTACGACAAGCACGGTACCGAGCAGGAGCTGCCAGTACACCGTGAATCCGACCGCATAAGTCTTGAGGTAGGTAAAGGCGATGGCGCCCACGATGGGGCCGACGAAGGTACGGAATCCCCCAAGCACGGTCATGAACACGATTTCTCCGGAGAATGTCCACACCAGGACGTCGGGGCTCGCCAGTCCGTTGAGCGGCGCCCAGAGTGCGCCCGCCACACCCGTGAACAGTCCGGAGATCACGAAGGCAACGAGGCGGTAGCGGCGAATTCGTATGCCAATGAATTCCGCGCGCGTCTCGTTGTCGCGTATCGCCTGAAGTGCCTTCCCGAAAGGCGAATGAACGATCAGCCACATTATGAATACGCAGACGGCGAAAACGGCAAGCACGTAGTAGTAGTATTCATGGGCCAGGAATGCCATCTTGTCGTCCCTGGGGGACATTCCCAGCAGTGTCGGCGTAGGCACCCGCAGGCCGTCCGTGCCGCCCGTTACCCAGAAGAACTTGAACGCAAGGCTCCAGAGCACTTGCGACAGAGCCAGGGTGAGAATGCCGAAAAAGATGCGCGTGTAGCGCACGCATACAAAGCCGAACAGGACCGAGAGAATCGCCGAAGCCAATAAGGAACCCGCAAGAAAGAGCTCCATCGAGGCGATCTTCAGATATTTGACCATGAATGCTACAGCGTAGGCGCCGCCGCCAAAGAACGCCGAGTGCCCGAAAGACAGCAGGCCGGTGTAACCGAGCAGGAGATTGAAGCCGAGCGCTCCGATGGCGGCGATAAGGCCATAAGTCAGCGTGAGCGTTTGGAACGGGTCGATCACCAACGGTGCCGCAATCAGCAGCAGTGCGATCGGGATGATCCACACGAGCGACCGCCACACGGGACGAGCCGGCAAGGCAGCTGGGGCTGTAGCGTTCACGATCATACGCGTCCGAAGAGGCCTGCAGGTCGCACCAGCAGCACGAGGGCGGCGATGAGGTAGAGCACCGCCAGTTCCACCTCGGGAAAGAACGTGATAAACGCCTCGCGGACCACGCCGACGATCAGGGCCCCTGCGAGCGCACCTTCCAGGCTTCCGAGTCCGCCGACAACGATGACGATGAAAGCCAGGACAAGGGCGTCCACGCCCATTCCCAGCACCGCGGACTGGCTAGGTACGACGATGGCGCCGCCGAGCCCGGCCATGAAGCAGCCAAGGGTGAACGCCTGGATGTAGACGCGATTGACGTTGACGCCAAGGGCCGATGCCATGCGCTTGTCCTGCGAAGTCGCCCGCAGCAGAACGCCGAAGCGCGTTCGGTAGATGAACAACCAGAGGAATATCGCCGCGACGATGCCTACGGCGATGATCACGATGTTGTAGCCCGGATAGCGCCCATCGCCGATCGGGATGCTGCCAACCCCCGCATAGACCGCAGTGGCAGTAAGCGGGCTCGGCCCCCATATGAACCGGATCAGATCCTCGAGAATCATCAGCAAGCCGAAAGTCATCAGCAGCTGGTATTCCTCGGGGCGCTTGTAGAGGGGCCGCATCAGCGTTCGTTCGATGACGGCCCCGGCAGCGGCCGCGGCGATCGCCCCTGTCGGTAACAGCAGGAACAGCACTGCTGCGGGCGCGTTGGCGTTGACCGCAAGTCCAATCGTCCACGCCGATACAAAAGCTCCAAGCGCGTACAGGTTGCCGTGAGCGAGATTGAGGATGCGCATCACGCCGTAGATCAGGCTCAGCCCCCCGGCGATCAGAAACAGCACCGAGCTGTACAGCAGGGCGTTCAAAGCATGAATGGCGACGACTTCCAAGCGAGCTCGCTTCTCGGCAATTTATCGACTTGCGCGCACGCTCTCGCGCTCCGAATGTTCACCAGCTTGCAGCGCAGCCGCGCTCGTCACCCGATGCTTGACGAGCCGGATCTCTGGATTCACCGCGTTTCCCCCGATGAATATTGCGGCCGCGATAGTGTACAGTCCCGGCGCACCAAGGTGCTTTAGATCAACAACGAACCGGCCGTTCTTGCCGGCTACTGCCGTCCCCGCCCGGGCCACAGCTCCGTTCGGCGCGACAATAACATAGCGGCACACGGGCGGGTTTTCGGCGTCGGCACCCGCGGGGGGCGGCGCGAAAGCAACTCGTTCGATCTCGTAGCTGCGTTGCGCCCGAGACACCTGCTCGACGTCGGCGCCAATCTCGATGCGATCGCCGCGATCTTCGATCTTCGTCACGTAACCCCTAAGCGGGATCGCATACTGGTCGAGCGAGCCGACGCCGAGAGGGTAGCTCCAATCTCGAAACACCTGCAGCACCACGCCATCGCCGGTCCAGGAATCCAACCGGTAAGGGCCGTTGGTGACTAGAAAGTGGCCGTGTCGCGCGTAAAACAGACCAAGCGCCGTCCAGCGCGCGGCGGCCTCCTCCGGTGTCACCAATTCTTTCAACGCTGCGGGGCGATACTGACGTTGGCGAAACTCATCTACCAGAGCCGCAAGGCGCCCGCCGACCTCACGATCCCTGACCAGATCCAGCCATGGTACCCCACGGCGCTGCGCCTCCGAGCTGGAGAACGCCGCAATACCGCGGCTCACAGCCTCCTCCATCAGCACGATCAGTTCCCACGGCACGGTAGACCACGGCGGGGCGACGCTTGCCGCCTCCCAGGCATCAGCGGATCGATGGTTTAGGTAGACGTCAACTATCGGAACCCGGTAGCTAAACTTGAGATCACCTCCGAAGTTGCGGGTTTGCGTTTCGATCCCGACCACTTTGAATCCCGCGAGCCATTCTCTCAGCATCGACGCAGAGCGAGCGACGGAAGGATCAAAACCAGCAACTCCGCCCTGACGATCAACGCCCCAGCGAAACGCGAAGACATACGGGTACAGAATGTCCGCGACGCCGGTAGCTGTGCCATCATGGAAGGCAGACGTGATCACCGAATAGCGCAGCTTCTGTTGTGCAACCCTTCCCGTCCCAACGCGCGCTAGGCGCCCCGTTCCACCCTCTGGCCGCAGCGCGTCGTTGGGGATAGTCACTGGCCCAGAACCCTTGCCCGGGGTAACGCTAGCGCGGTTGGCCATCCACCTGCCGCCGTAGGGCTCAAGCAGCAGCGCGGGATCAGCGATCGTCGACCAGAAAAGCTGACCGAATGCGTCTTCGAACCCGCCGACGGGATTCCACGCCGCAGCCGCCTTGGTCGCGATGCCGAGCCGCAGCCAGCCATTCCACGGAAAATCTTTGAGCTTGACGGTTCGCGGGAAGACCGATGAGGTGAGGCCCGTCTGCGAATCGAATCCGACATTCTCGACGCCGCTGGAGTAATCAGCGTTGAAGTACTCGTTCCGCACGGTGTAACCAACCACGACCCGCTCACATCTACTAAGCAGCAAAGTCACCAGCTTGCGCTGGAGGTTGATGCGTTCCGTTGCATCGCGGTATCCACCGGTCACGAGAATGCGGTACAGGCTATCTGCAAGACGCGCGGACGCGCCTCCGGCGAGATGTCCGACGTAAAGAAGGTAGGTCTGGAACCACCCTTGCTTGATCCACGGTGCCGGGCGGGGAGGCACATCCGCGATCGATCCAGCCTGCCTGGGTACATCGATTTCCTCGAGTGTCGCGTCCCAGTCGCTCGCATCGGCAGCCGACGGTGCTTCGACAAGCGCCTGCGCAAGGGACCCCTTGGCACGGATCTTCAGGCTGGGCTGGGGCTCGGCGACGCGAGCATCGATCGCTTGCAACCGCGCCTCAGCGGCGAGATCCGACTCTTCGAGGTAATCCGCGTGATAGGGGGTCACCGGATACGGATGGAAAACGTAGGTCCCTCCCGTTTGTGCGAGCCGCGGCAGGATCTGTCGTGCCGCCGCGCATCGAGACTGCGGATTGCTGCTCTCAGCGGCATAAGGGCCGCCCTCCGCGTCGAACGTGAGTACGAGATACGAACGCAGCGAAGCCACCGAAGTCGCGTCGATCGGCGCCGCCCCACCGGCGAAGAGATCGTCGCCGACATACGCCTGAACGCGCCTGTTCGCCCACGACGCAGCAGCCGCCGCAGGATCGAGCGCGTCTATCCTAATCTCCTGCGGATAGAAGGACGGATAGAACGGGGCTTCATGGCCCGCCCGCGCTTGCGCGTGAAGCAGCATCGCGACAAGTAGGCAAGCGGCGGCCAGGCAATCGCGGCGCACGCGCCGTTGCACTGGGCCCGTAACTGGTCTTCGGTGGCGACGAATGCTAAGCGGGCGCCCTGTGGGCGCCCGCCAACCCGCTTTCGCTACCGTCTTCCGAGTCAAGGCGGGACACCCGCCTCGGCCCTAAGCCTTGACAGTCGGCCAAGTCTTGTCGATCCAGGCGTATGTCGACGTTGGCTCGCCCTTCGGCCATCCAGGAGGCGCCGTGATACTGCGAATCGGGATGGTGATGATGCGATCCGGGTCCAGGATCGGGAACGGATACTCCGCCACGTTCTTGCTGAAGCCGGTCATCGCTTCCTTGTATCCCTGGTGATTGTCCGGACGGATGTAGACATATCCCCCCGGCCCCGCATACCCCATCCCCTCCAGCAGACTGATGATCGCGTCGTCATCCGGCCAGCCTCCGGTTAGACGGTTGGCTTTTTCGATCGCGGTCTTCAGCATGTAGGTCGCGGTGTAAGCACCTTCGGCCTGGAAGTTCGGATACTCCTTCCAGCGCTTGAAATAGTTCGCGACAAATGTCTTGTTATCTGGCCAGGCGTCGCCGGCTGGATAGGTGAAATAGTAATTCGAGTGCACGCCGGTGATGACCCCTTCCGGATGATCCTTACCGATCGCGTGGGGCGCGACCCCCAGCGCAAGCGAAGTCGCGACCTTCATTTTGTCGAACAGGCCGTATTGCAACGCCTGCTTGTACATCGCCACGTAATCCCCACCCCAAACCGACGAGAACAGAAGATCGGGTTTAGCGGCAATCGTCTTGGTGATGTGCGAGCTGAAGTCCGTAGTTCCCAGCTTCGGCCAGGCTTCGGACACTGTCTCTGCATTCGGCAGCAGCTTCTTGCTGACGATGCTGTAGTGATCAAAGGCGTTGCGACCGTAAGAGTAGTCGGGGTGAATGTGAGCGATTTTCTTCACGCTTGGCCAGGTCTTGGCCGCGGCAATGGCAGCGGTCGCACCGTCCGCCGATTGGATGTTGGTGATGCGGAAGATGTAGTGCGGATTGGGCACCGCCTTGTCGAATAGGAAGTCCGTGCATCCGTCGACGAAGATCGTCAGCACCTTGAGCTCTTCGGCAACCGGTCCGAGCGCCGGCGTGTTACCGCTCGACGTGATGCCGCAGAAGAAATCTATCTTCTCCTGGAGCTTCAACCGGCGCAGCTCCTTGACGTTGCCGTCGACGCCTGCGGCCTCATCCGCCTTGAGCACTTCGATCTTGCGCTTACCAAGCAAACCACCGTTGGCGTTGATCTCCTCTGCAGCCAGCAGTTGGCCCTTGTACATCGGCTCGCCGAGTATCGCAGCCGGGCCAGTGAAAAAGGTCATGTGCCCGATCTTGTAAGGCGTGCTTGGAATGTTGCCCTTCGGCGCTGGCGTCTGCGCTTGCGCCATCCCGATCAGCGGAATCGAACCCGCGGCACCCGCTCCCACAGTTACGCCGAGGCTGCGCAGAAAGTCTCTACGATCGATCTCTCCAGCCATGTCGTCTCTCCTCCAAAGTGTTCACTGCAGCGAAAGCGAGGCCAGCTATCCTCGCTTCCATTCGGGCTAACGTCCGCCAGAAGTGTATTATGAGCCTGATCCGATCGGGTTGGTGAAGTGCCGCATCATCCGCCTAGACTGGGTTACAGCCACATGCAAACACTACCGGGGAACGCCTTCTTCCCACCGGCCGTACGTTTGGCTAACGCTCTCGCCCGCGGAGGCTCCGACCTCGCTTCTCAGACTTGTTGCCGCGACGGTGGATGCCGGGTCGGCGGCGCAAGCCCTGATGGCTAGAACCGTCGAGCGTACGCTCCAGGGCATCGCGGGGGCGCTACGAGCGCGACTTGGCGTATTTGCTGTCGCGGCAACAGCTGTTTTCGCTCTCGACATGTTCCTCCCACCCGTGGTGCTATCGCTGGTTCGGAAGCCTGCGGACTACTTCACCTTCAACCCTTGGTTGACGGAACTTCCGGGCTACCTCGCCGCATCCAATGTCATGTTGCAGCGCAAACTGGCATTTCTTCCCAATCTTGCGCTGTTCTGGTTCAGCGCTGACAGTCCATTCGGTGGCGTCGAATGGGGCTTTGCGGTGACCGTGGCCGATCTTGCGCGGTACGTTGTGGTCTCGCTGCTCTTCGGTCTTTACTTCGCGCTTGTATTCTACTGCCGGGACCGCGGACCCGTTGCAGGCTGGAGCCCCAAGCTCATCCGCGGCGGCGGTGCATCGGGGATCGCGGCGAGTGTCTTGGGTGTTTCAACCGGCGGTTGCACTGTTGTAGGGTGTGGGGCTCCAGTGCTTCCAATCGTTGGTCTCGCGTTCGTCGGCCTCTCGAGCGGCGCTGTCGCCTTACTTGCCGAGGTGTCGCGCGTCGCGACGGCCTTCGTCTTTACTGTGGTGACGCTTGGGATCCTCTATCTGGGGTGGCGAGCGGGCGAGCGCATGATCGGTGGCCCGCCCCCTGTGGATCCACTGGTTGCCTGAGACCGAAAACCCGTTGTTGGGGGCCTCTGCTAGAATTGCCCGCCTCGGGCAGCCCGTCGTTCCCGCATGATCCTGCGTATTCTCGCCACGTTCGCCGTACTCTACAGCGGCATCCTTCTCGCCCAGGCTCCCCCGCCGCCGCCGGCAGCCGGGGCCGCCGCGCAGCCCGCCATCCCGGGGCTTCCCGGCGAGCTGGCGACGGCCAACAAACTGATCCATGACGGCCAGTACGACGAGGCCCTCGAGAAGGTCGACGCGGTGCTTGAAAAGGATGCGAGAAACCCCCAGGCGCGCTTTCTCAAGGGCGTCATTCAGACCGACCAGGGCGAGACCGACGAGGCCACTGCGACGTTCCAAGCCTTGATCGAGGAATTCCCGGAGCTACCCGAACCCCACAACAATATGGCGGTGATCTGGGCCCAGAAGGGGCGTTACGACCTCGCCAAGGCGGAGCTGGAGACCGCGCTCGCCTCGCACCCCGATTACGCCATCGCCCACGAGAATCTTGGCGACATCTACACGCGGCTGGCGGGCGCCGAGTACGATCGGGCGCTTTCGCTCGACAAGACCAACAAGAGCGCACAGGCGAAGCTTGCGCTGGTGCGGCAGATGTTCGACGTGCCGCCTTCGACGTCCGCGCCCAAGCCGCCGGTGCCCAAGGCGGCGAAAGCTCCAAAGGCGCCGTCGCCGTCGCAGATGAAGTAGGCCGTCGTCGCGGACAGCCTGGCGGTCCAGAGTTGTTTATCAACCACGTGAAGGAGTCGCTGATGTTTCGCAGGTTCGCCATGCCGTTCGCCGCCGCGTTAGCACTCGGCGTCGCCACCCTGGTGCAGGCCGCCAATCCTCAAGTCGAACTCGACACGACCGCGGGCAAGATCCGCATCGAGCTCTATCCGGATTCCGCGCCGAAGACAGTGGAGAACTTCCTCGCCTACGTGAAGGCGAAGCAATACGACGGCACGCAGTTTCACCGCGTCATCGCCGGGTTCATGATCCAGGGTGGCGGATTCACCGCCGACTTTCAGCAAAAGCCGACGCGTCCGCCGGTGCAGAACGAAGCGGAGATGAGCAGCAAGGCGGGGCTTCTAAACGTTCCGGGCACCGTGGCGATGGCGCGCACCGGCGATCCGCACTCGGCGACCGCACAATTCTTTATCAACGTCGCCGACAACAAGTCCCTCAATTTCCGCGAGGCGACGGTGCAGGGCTACGGCTATACCGTCTTTGGCAAAGTGGTGTCGGGGATGGACGTCGTGCAGAAGATCGCCGGCACGCCGACCGGTGCCGGCGGCCCTTTCCCGAAGGACGTCCCCCAGCCGCCGGTGCTCATCAAGAGCGCGTCCGTCGTGGCGAATTAGCGGGCCGGCCATGAGCGTCACGCTGCACACCAGCCACGGCCCGATTACGATCGAGCTCGACGCCGAGCGCGCCCCGAAGACCGTAGCCAACTTTCTCGCCTACGTGCGAGCCGGACACTTCGACAATACGCTGTTCCATCGCGTTATCGACGATTTCATGATCCAGGGTGGCGGCTTTGCTCCCGACTTCACCCAGAAGCCGACGCGCCCGCCCATCGAGAACGAGGCCGCGAACGGGCTGAAGAACAAGCGCTACACGGTGGCCATGGCGCGGACCTCCGACCCGCATTCAGCCACGGCGCAGTTCTTCATCAACGTCGCCGACAACGCCTTCCTCGATCATCGGGCGCCGGACGCCAAGGGATGGGGCTACTGCGTTTTCGGCCGAGTGACTGACGGGACGGAGGTCGTCGACAGGATCAAGCGCGTGCCCACCGGCAACAAGGGGTTCCACCAGGACGTGCCGACGCAGAACGTGGTGATCGAGCGGGTAACGGAGCAGGCCTCGGCGGGTTGATCGTTGCCCCACCATGGCGGCGACGCTATTCGCTTCGGATCTGCACCTGTCGCCGGCGCGCCGCCCGCTCGTTGCGGCGTTTCATGCGTTCATCGATGGTCCGGCGCGCGGCGCCGCGGGCCTGTACGTGCTGGGGGACCTGTTCGACGTCTGGCTCGGCGATGATCAGCTGCGCGAACCGCTGGCCGCCGCGGTCGCGCGTACGCTGGCCGAGCTCGCCGGGTCGGGAGTTCCGCTGTATGTCCAGCGCGGCAACCGCGACTTTCTCTTAGATGAGCGTTTCGCGCGGGCGTGCCGGGCGACGCTGTTGCCCGACCGCGTGGTTCATGACATCCAGGGAACACCCACACTGCTCATGCACGGCGACCTGCTGTGCACCGACGATGTCGAATACCAGCGCTTTCGCGCCTACTGGCAGGATCCGGCACGCCGCCGTCGCGTCCTGTCGCGGCCGTATTTCGTGCGCAAGATTGTCGCCGGACTGATGCGCTTCGGCAGCCGTCGCGCCACGGCCGCCAAGCCCGAAGTCATCATGGACGTCAACGCCGACGCCGTGGTCGCGGAGTTTCGCGAGCACGGCGTTTCGCGTTTGATCCACGGCCACACGCATCGGCCGGCACGGCACGAGCTCACCGTGGACGGCCGCGTTTGCGAGCGCTGGGTGCTCGCCGACTGGTATCGAGTGGCAAGCTATCTCGAGGTTTCGGCCAACGGTGTCGTGCCGCGCACCATTGGCCAGCAGCCGTAGGCGCGGCCCGAGCGCTCCAGGACGCTCCTGACGCCCGAGTTGCTCTCCCCGCAGCGGTTCTCCGCGCTGCTGATCAACGCAGCGCCTGCTCGAAATCGGCGATCAGGTCTTCCGGATCTTCTATACCTACCGAGAGGCGGATCAGCGAATCGGCAATGCCCATGCTGGCGCGCCGCTCCGCCCCCATCTCGTAGAAGATCGTGTGCGCGACCGGAATTGCCAGCGTTCGATTGTCGCCCAGATTCGACGACAGCACGACGTTCTCGAGGCGGTTGAGGAATTCGAAGCAGTCTCGCGCGGGTTCGAGCTCGAAGGAGAGCAGCGCGCCGTAGCCTTTGAACAACTCGCTGGCGAGGCGGTGTTGGGGATGCGACGGCAGTCCCGGGTAGTACACCGCGCGCACCTCCGGCCTCGCCGAGAGGAACCGCGCTACCGCCAGCGCGTTGGCACAGGCGCGCTCCATGCGCAGCGCCAACGTCTCGGCGCCGACCGCGAGATGATGCGCCTGCTCGGCTGACAGTGTCCCGCCCCAGTCGCGCAGCCCCTTCTTGCGGATCTGCGTCAAGCCCCATAGCGTCGGCTTGGGCCCCTTGTAGTCGTCGTAGATATTGGGATAGCTGGTCCAGTCGAAGGCGCCGGTCTCGGTGATGCTTCCGCCCAGCGCATTGCCGTGCCCGCCGATGTACTTGGTAAGCGCATTGACGATGAGGCTCGCTCCGACGTGCTTCGGGAGAAAGAGGTACGGCGAAGTCATGGTGTTGTCGACGACGTACACCAGGCCGCGCTCGGCGCACAGCTTGCCGATGCGCGCGAGGTCGGCGACTTGCGTGCGGGGGTTGGCGATGGTCTCGACGAACACAAGCCGCGTCGCGGGAGTGATTGCCTTTTCCACTTCGCGCACGTCGGTGGCGTCGACGAAGCTCACGGCGCTGCCGTGGGCCTGCAGCGTGTTGAACAGGCTGTTGGTGTTGCCGAACAGGAACGCACTGGACACCACATGGTCGTGCTGCTTGAGCAGCGCCAGCATGATGGCGCCTATCGCCGCCATGCCCGTGCCGAAGCACGCCGTGGCGACGCCACCCTCCATGCGGGTGATCTTCTCCTCGAGCGCGGCTGAGGTTGGGTTGCCCTGCCTGCCGTAGGCGAATCCCTGCGCCTTGCCCTGGAATACCGCCACGAGATCGCGCACATCGCGATAGCCGTAGGCGACCGAGAGGTGCAGCGGCTTGTGCAGCGAGCCGTGCTCGATCGGCGAAGAGCGATCGGCATGCAGGATCGAAGTCGTGAACCCCGTCTTTCGAGTCATGAGACACCCAAAACGAAAAGGCCCGCCAGCTTTAAGCTAAACGGGCCTTCGCTCTAGCCTCGCTTTGTCGGGTAGGGACGGCTCGTTGCCGAGCCATCCCCCCCTCAGAACCGGGCATGCGAGTTTCCCCGCACCCGGCTCAAGCCTCTACAAAGCCCGTTGCTACATGGGCCGACTCTCCAACGTCAAACCAACAGCATGCAGTTGACGGTGACAGTTCGGATGCAGCAGGACCAGGTTGGAGTACCCGTCGGCGCCACCTTCACACTTGGGGACGCGATGGTGGATATTCCACCCCGTGTCCTTGGTGATCAGCTGGTCACATAGTGTACAACGCTTGTTCTGGCTCCACCAAAGCCGTAAGAGCTTCGCCTTGCCCTTCATGTCGCCTTGCATCTTCAGACCCAATCGGTCTTCGAAGTAAGGCTCCCATTTCGGGTCGAAGGGGTTGGCGTCGCCCTTGATCTTGGTGTGTCTGCGGATCGGTGTGTCGCTCGCTTTCACAAGTGTTACTCGTTTCCGCTTACCCTCTGCATCCGTGAACTCCGCACAGAGCATCCAGCTTCGGCTACCGGTTCTCACAAAGTATTTGCCTTTGATCCAATCGGCGCTTTTATTGGGATGCCTGCGTTTCGCCCACTGCCATGTCTTCCACCACAGCCACGAATCAATCGAGGCGTAGGTCTTCGACGCACATGCCGAGCGGTGATAGTTGGCCCAGCCCCGGATGACCGGGTTCAGGACGCCTATCAAGTTCTCCTGCTTGGCGGCTCTGTGCTCCTCGAAGCTCGCCTTCGCCTTGGCTTTGAACGCTTGGACATTCTTCTTCGACGGCGTGACGATGATCTTGCCGCCCAAGCTCCGCACGTTCTGACCGAGGAAATCAAACCCTTCCGCGATATGCCTGATCCTGGTCTTCTCGGCTGAGAGTTCCAGGCCACGGGCGGCGAGAAAGCGCGCCACCAGAGGTTTGACTTCGTTCTCCAGCAACTCTTTCGAGCTGCCCGTGATTACGAAATCGTCTGCATACCGCACCAGATTGACCTTGGTCTTTCCGGCTAGGCGGCTGCCCTTCGACCCGAATCGGGTCGCGAGTTCTGCCTCCAGTCCATCCAAGGTCATATTCGCCAACGTCGGCGAGATGATCCCGCCTTGCGGCGTACCCGCTTCCGTCGGAAAGAGCTTGCCCGTCTCGATAAAGCCGGCCTTCAGCCACTTCCGGAGCATCTCTTTGTCCATGCAGACGTTCGAGAGCAGCCAGTCGTGGCTGATATGGTCGAAACAACCCTTGATATCACCTTCCAGAATCCACTGCGCCTTGTCATGACCCGACAGTATCGTGTGACACTGCCGGATGGCATCGGCGGTGGAGCGCGCTGAGCGAAACCCATAGGAGTTCCGGTCAGCGAGCGTCTCCGACACCGGTTCGAGCGCGAGCAAATGCAACGCTTGCATCGCGCGATCGTGCAGGGTCGGAATCCCCAGCGGGCGAAGTTTCTCAGGCTGCCCAGCTTTTGGGATATGCACCCGTCTCAGCGGACGTGGGTGATAGCCACGCCGCGTGAGCGACTCGATGGCTTGCCGCTTCTCCTCCGGGGTGGACCACGTTACTTGGTCCACACCCGGCGTGCGGCTGCCCTGATTCTCGGTCACTCGTCGCACGGCGAGTGCTTTGCCGCTAAACGAGCGGGCCAGAAACCGTTGCAGAGCTTTCACCCTGCGCCAGTCGCCAGCCTGTGTTGCCTTCACCATACGCGCCTGTAGCCGCTTTGCCGTGCCGTTGATCCTGGCCCAGTCAATCTGGTGCCATTCACTCGGGGCGGCAGAGACCGCAGACGTCGCAATCGGCGTATTCACTTGCTTGTCTCCTTTTGATGATCCCTTCGAAGAACAAGCCGATCCCCCGAGGGGGACCTGCTCGCCCCCTCTGGGGTGTGAAGCGGTTCTACACGCTCTCTGATGACGAGAGACCAAGCGGAAGTGGGCGCCCTTTCGGGCGGGGTGACGTTCAAACCCCTATCCACCGCATTACACGATGGCGTTCGCTTTTTCCGCACTCCTCTGCCCGCATTTCCCACAGCGTCTCTTGCGATCCGCCTACCCACAATCATCTGTGGGTGGACCTACGGGTTTACCCTGTTCCTCCTGAGTGACATGAGTGGAGTAGACCTTGCCTATCCGCCGGTGGCCATCGTGTCAGCGTATCCCAACCAGCTAACGGAATATCCGGCCACACACCTTTTGGTTCAGGCCTGACAGCAGCTTGGGCCTGGTAACAATAACGGCGTTTATCAGCAATTCACTTGTGTTGGTCATACCACCCAGCCTGGCACCTCATCCGCCTTGCTGCTGGCAGAATCATGCAAAGCTCTCGCGAGCGTTGCATACACCACATGGTGTGGTTGCGTTGTCCGAGTCGCTTAGCACATCGCCGTTGCCAGCGACGCACCGACTCCTAGGCTACCGTCGGCTGAACGACGGGTCTCCTGTAGGGACGAGTGTCCCCCGAGACCATCACTCAAGAGGCTTTCGCCTCTTAGGCACTTTCCGCAGCATGCGTACTGTCCATGCTGCTCGGGCTGCTTTTCGCCAGATTAAGCTGTCTGGCTAGGCGAGCTACCTAAGCGACACTCAGGTCGCACAGCTGGATTTGTATAGCGCCCGCAAGCTGCGGATCAAATCGGCGCTGTCGAAAGTATGTGCTGAAACGCCTGCGGCGTCAATGCATGGCCAAGGAGCAGTCGCGAAGCGACTGGACGAATCTCCCTCTCCCTCGGGGAAAGGGGCGGGGTGAGGGGAGTATCAGCCCGCGGCGAGGGCGGGCTCGTCGACTTCGCCTCGGGCCTCGTTGCGCTCGCGCGCGAGCTGGGACAGATAGTCGGAAGTGACGTCACCGGTCACGTAGTAGCCGTCGAAGCACGAGGCTTCGAACCCTTTGAGCTTGGGGTTGGCGGCGCGCACGGCGCGCTTGAGCGCCTCCAGATCCTGGTAGATGAGCAGATCCGCGCCGATCTCCTTGGCGACTTCGGCCTCCGTGCGGCCGGTCGCGACCAGCTCGCGCGGCGTCGGCATGTCGATGCCGTAGACGTTGGGATAGCGCACCGGCGGGCTCGCCGATGCGAAATACACCTTGCGCGCGCCGGCCTCGCGTGCCATCGACACGATCTCCCGGCTGGTGGTGCCGCGCACGATGGAATCGTCGACGAGCAGCACGACCTTGCCCTTGAACTCGATGCCCATGGGGTTGAGCTTCTGCCGCACGCTTTTCTTGCGGATCGCCTGGCCCGGCATGATGAACGTTCGCCCGACGTAGCGGTTCTTGACGAAGCCCTCCCGGTACTTCAACCCCAGCGTGTTGGCTAGCTCGAGCGCGGAAGGCCGGCTCGAATCGGGAATCGGAATTACGACGTCGATGTCGCGCGCTTCCGGAATGGCCGCGATCTTTTTCGCCAGCTCGCCGCCCATGCGAAGCCTCGCCTCGTAAACCGACGCCCCGTCGATCACCGAGTCTGGGCGGGCGAGGTAGACGAATTCGAAGATGCACGGGTTGAGCTGCGGATTCTCCGCGCACTGGCGTGCGTGGAAGCGTCCCGCCTGGTCGACGTAGATCGCCTCGCCGGGAGCGACGTCGCGCAGCACCGTGAATCCGAGCGCTTCGAGCGCCACCGATTCGCTGGCAACCAGGTATTCGGTTCCGCCCATCGACTCGTTGACCCCTATGATCAACGGCCGGATCCCGAAGGGATCGCGGAAGGCAAGCATCCCATAGCCCGCGATCATGGCGACGATCGCGTACGCGCCGCGGCAGCGCTTGTGGACGGCTGCCACAGCGGTGAAGATGGCATTGGCGTCGAGCCTGGCGTGATGGGCCGCGCGCTCGAGCTCCAGCGCGAGCACGTTGAGCAAGACCTCCGAGTCGGAGTTGGTGTTCACGTGCCGGAAGTCGAGCTGGAATAGCTCGCGCTTGAGCGCTTCGCTGTTGGTCAGGTTGCCGTTGTGTGCCAGGGTGATGCCGAACGGGGAGTTGACGTAGAACGGCTGCGACTCGAGCTCCGAGGACGCTGACCCCGCGGTGGGATACCGGCAGTGGCCGATGCCTGCATTGCCCAGCAGCTCGCGCATGTTGCGAGTGCGGAAGACATCGCGGACATAGCCGGCGCCCTTGTACATGTGGAACACGGCGCCTTCGCTGGTCACGATACCGGCTGCGTCCTGTCCCCGGTGCTGCAGGAGCAGTAGCCCGTCGTACAAGAGCTGGTTGACCGGCGTATGCGTTACCGCGCCGACGATGCCGCACATTCGCTACGCTCCTGTCCTGGGCGCCGGATTGGGACGCCCCGCTTTTCCGTAATCGAGCCTCTCCGCCCACGCCTTGGGCAGCCAGCGCTTGAGACTCAGCGCCGCAGTAACCAGCGGCGGCGCCAGGTAGGCATTCTGCCACCAATCCTGCCGCGGGAGGTCGGTTAGCCCTGCCAGCAACACTGCTAAGACAACAAAAAGCACGCCGCGTGCCACACCGACGACCGCGCCGAGCAGGCGATCGAGAAAACCCAGGCCGATCGCGCGCACCAGGCGCGAGAGCAACCAACCCACGACTGCGCCGACGACGAGCACCGCAATGGCGATCAGCGCGAACGCCGCGGCATAGCGCGCGGCCGGCCCGCCGCCGAATTCCGGCAGCGCGGCGCCGACCGGCTCGGAGAAGTGAATCGCCGCCACTGCGGCGACGATCAACGCAGCCAGGGAAACGACGACGCGCACAAAGCCGCGCACGAATGCCAGCAGTGTGGACAGGCCGATGACGCCGATGACGACCAGGTCAAAGGCGGTCACTTGGCGCTGACGATTGCACTGCCGTAACCGGCAGCCTTCACCTTGGCGAGCGCCGCGTCGGCGGCCTCGCGCGAGCCAAAGGGGCCGATGCGCACGCGCTGCACGCGCTGGTCGCCGCTCGGGCTTGCAGCAGACGCCTCGGTGTACGCGGGAAAGCCTGCGCTCACGAGCTTGGCCGCGACATCAGCAGCCGCCTGCGCATCGGCGTAGGCACCGACCTGCACCACGAAACCTGCGCCCGTCGGAGCTGCCTTCGCCGAAGAGGTTGCGTCCGCGGTCTTGGCAGGTGCCGTCGTTTCCGCAGGTGGGGTTGCGGCGGGCTGTGGAGTAGCCGCTGCCGGTGGAGGCGGCGCACTTTGCTCGGAAGGGCGGCGCTGAGCATCGCCCGCGTCATTCGCCGAAGTCTGGCTCGGCGATCCTTTCCCCGGCGCAACCGCTGGGGCCGGGCCGTTCTCCGGCGACAAAGGGGTGACGAACTTGCCCGAGTCGATCGGCGGAATCTTCACCGATACGTCGTCGCCGAAAGGCTTGGGATTGCTCTCCAAGAGCATGGGCAGGATCACCGCTACCGCGAGCGCCAGCACGATGGCGCCGATGAGACGGCGGCGGGCACGGCGCTTGAGCTCGTCGACCGCGGGTTCGGGAGGGTCGGGACGCGTCGCCATGTGAATCGATTCAAGTGGAGCGGGTCCGCGCTGACGCGAGCGCAGCCGCTACGGTGAGAAACGAGCCGAAAACAATAATTCTATCAGTTTCCTTCGCCTCTCCGCAGGCCGCGTCGTACGCCGCCGCCGCATCGTCGAAATCGCGAATCGCCATCCCCGCCACGCCGGCTGCCTCGAGCCGCTCGCGAAGTTCCGCCGCCCTCGATCCGCGCGGCGGCGGCAGCGTCGCCACTCTCCAGTGATCGACGCACGGCTTCACCGCAGCGATCACGCCGTCGATGTCCTTGTCGTTCATGATGCCGAACACCGCCCAGGTCTCGGGCTGATAACCCATCGCGACCAGATTGTCTGCAAACGCTCGCGCAGCCTGCAGATTGTGCGCTACGTCGAGCACGCGAATAGGCCGGCCGGGAAGAACCTGGAATCGGCCACGCAGCTCGATGGATACCAGCGCATCGCGCACCGCTCCTATGGGAACCGGAAGTCGCACGCGCAGCGTATCGAGCGCCGCAAGCGCAGTCGCGGCGTTGGCGACTTGATGCACGCCGCGAAGCGCAGGATGCGGCAAGCCATGTCGAGCGCCCCCCGGACCGCGATAGCTCCACTGGCTGCCCTGGACCGCGAAATCGTAGTCGACGCCAAGTCGCATCAGCATCGCGCCGATCGCCGCGGCGTGATCGACCAGCGTTTGCGGTGGATCGCGATCGGCGCAGATCGCGGCGCGCCCGAGGCGGAAGATGCCCGCCTTCTCGCGGCCGATCGCCTCGCGCGACGCGCCGAGATAATCGACGTGATCGATCGCGACCGTGGTCACCACGGCCACGTCGGGATCGACGATGTTCACGGCGTCGAGCCTTCCGCCCAAGCCCACCTCGAGCACCAGCGCGTCGAGGCGCTCGCGGGCGAAAAGCCATAGCGCAGCCAGCGTCCCGAATTCGAAGTAGGTAAGCGCGATGTCCTGACGCACCGCTTCGACTGCCGCGAATGCTTCGCACAGTGCGGCATCTTCGGCCTCGGCGCCGGCGATGCGCACGCGCTCGTTGTAGCGCATCAGATGAGGCGAGGTGTACAGCGCGACACGGTAGCCAGCGAGCGCCAGCATCCGCTCGGTCAGCGCGCAGGTCGAGCCCTTCCCGTTGGTGCCCGCCACGGTGATCACGGGGCACGAAAACCCGATCTTGAGCCTCTCGAAGACCGCGCTCACGCGTTCGAGTCCCAGCGCGATCGTCTTCGGGTGCAGCGTCTCGAGATACGCGAGCCACGCCGAAAGCGATTGTGGCAGGCTCACGGGAAGGCGCCGCTCGACGAAGCCGCGGCAGAGAAAACTCAGGCCGCCGGCAGCGGCTGGCGCTGGAGCATGGTCAGCAGCCGAGGCAATTCGTCCCTCAGTTGCCGGCGGTCGACGATCATGTCGATCGCGCCCTTTTCCAGCAGGAATTCGGCGCGCTGGAAGCCCTCGGGAAGCTTTTCGCGCACCGTCTGCTCGATCACGCGCGGCCCAGCGAAACCGATCAGCGCCCCCGGCTCGGCAATGACGATGTCGCCGATCATGGCGAAGCTCGCCGACACGCCACCCATCGTCGGATCGGTAAGAATCGACACGAACGGCAGCCGCGCCTTGGACAGCTCCTGCAGCACGGCGGTCGTCTTGGTCATCTGCACGAGCGAATTGATGCCCTCCTGCATGCGTGCACCGCCGCTCGCGGTGATGCAGACGAACGGGACGCGGTTCTCGAAAGCGACACGCACGCCCCGCACGAAGCGCTCGCCCACGACCGAGCCCATCGACCCGCCCATGAATTCGAACTCGAAGGCGGCGACCACCAGCGGCACCGACTTGATGCTGCCCTGGATGACAATGAGCGCGTCGGTCTCGCCCGTTTCCTCCAGCGCTGCCGCCAGCCGCTCGGGATACTTCTTCGTGTCCTTGAACTTGAGAGAGTCGACCGGAAGTACCTCGGAGCCGATCTCATACCTCGCCTCCGCGTCGAGCAACTGGTCGACGCGCTCGCGCGCGGAGACGCGGCCGTGATGGTTGCACTTGGGACAGACGTTGAGGTTCTTTTCGAGGTCGGTACGATAGAGCACGGCCTCGCACGAGGGACACTTGATCCACAGGCCTTCCGGGATCGCTTTCTTGACCGTGCCCGGAGTGGCCTTGATGCGCGGCGGCAACAGCTTTTGCAACCAGCTCATCGATCCTTCCCATGCGAACGGCTACAGGCCGCTCGCATCATTCCAACTCCCCGCGCCCCTTGCGGGAGAGGGGAAAGGGGTGGGGGCGTCGTCTCATGCACTCGGTGGCCGTGGTGACTACGCCGCTCTCTTGGCGACGGTGTCGACGGCGCTGCGTATTGTAGCGAGCCAGGCTCCGGCGCGCGCGGCGGCGGAATCGGCCGGTCCGGCTTCGATTTCCTGGATGATCCGGCTGCCGATCACGACCGCGTCGGCGTGCGCGGCGATCGCCTGCGCGCTCGCCGCGTCGCGAATGCCGAATCCGACACCCACTGGCAACGAGACGTGACGGCGGATCGTGGCAAGATGCGCGATCACGTCGGCGGTGTCGAGATGCCCCGCACCGGTGACGCCCTTTAGCGAGACATAGTAAACGTAGCCGCGCGCGAGGCGCGCAACGCTCGCCATCCGCGCTTCCGGCGTTGTCGGGGCCAGCAGAAAGATCAAGGCGAGACCGCGCGCGTCGAGCAGTCGGGCGAGCTCGCCTGCTTCCTCGGGCGGACAGTCGACCACGATCACACCGTCGACGCCTGCTGCGGCCGCGCCGTCGGCGAACATCTGGAGCCCCATCGCCTCGATCGGGTTGGCATAACCCATGAGCACGACGGGAGTCGAGGCATCGCGCTGGCGGAAACGGGCGACGATCGCTAGCACATCGGCAAGCCCGACGCCGTGCGCAAGCGCGCGTTCCGATGCGCGCTGGACCACCGGCCCATCGGCCATCGGGTCGGAGAACGGCACGCCGAGCTCGATCACGTCGGCGCCCGCCGCGACGAGCGCCTGCATCACCGGCAACGTGGTCTCGGGCGCCGGGTCGCCGGCGGTGACGTAGGGAATCAGCGCCGTGCGCCCCTTGCTGCGCACCATGGCGAAAGTCGTGTCGATGCGGTTCAAAGCAACGAACCCGAAGCGGGCGCGAGACGGCCGCCGTTCAAGATCTCATTCGCCATTGAGGGTCGCACTCCGGCCTGCAATAGAACTTCTTGCCCGCGCGCTCGGCGACGGTGTTCATGTCCTTGTCGCCGCGGCCGGAGAGATTGACCAGAAGCAGCTTGTCGCGCGAGAGCGTCGGCGCAAGCTTCGCCGCGTAGGCGAGCGCATGGGCGGCCTCGAGCGCGGGGATGATGCCCTCGATGCGGCAGCAGTCTCCGAACGCGGCGAGCGCCTCGTCGTCGGTTACCGTCACGTACTGCGCGCGACCGCTGTCCTTGAGCCAGGCATGCTCGGGCCCCACGCCCGGATAATCGAGTCCCGCCGATACCGAGTGCGTCTCGATGATCTGCCCGTTCGCGTCCTGCAGCAGATACGTGCGGTTGCCGTGCAGCACGCCGGGCTTCCCGGCGGTGAGCGAGGCCGCATGGCGGCCGGTGGCAATGCCCTCGCCACCCGCCTCGACGCCGATCAGCTTCACGTTCTCGTGGCGGATGTACGGATGGAAGATGCCCATCGCATTGGAACCGCCGCCGACACAGGCGATCACCATGTCCGGCTGGCGTCCTGCGAGCTCAGGCATCTGCCACAGGCACTCCTTGCCGATCACTGTCTGGAAATCGCGCACCATCATCGGATAAGGATGCGGCCCGGCGACCGAGCCGATGATGTAGAAGGTGTTCTCGACATTGGTCACCCAGTCGCGCATCGCTTCGTTGAGCGCGTCCTTAAGCGTCTTCGATCCGGACTCCACCGGCACCACTTCGGCACCGAGGAGCTTCATGCGAAAGACGTTCTGCGCCTGGCGCTTGATGTCCTCCGACCCCATGTAAACGACGCAGCCCATGCCGAAGCGAGCGGCAACGGTCGCCGTGGCAACGCCATGCTGGCCGGCCCCGGTCTCCGCGATCACGCGTGGCTTGCTGAGTCGCTTGGCGAGCAGCGCCTGGCCGATGCAGTTGTTGATCTTGTGAGCACCAGTGTGATTCAAGTCTTCGCGCTTCAAGTAGATCTGCGCGCCGCCCAGCTTCTCCGACCAGCGCTTGGCGTGGTAGATCGGACTCGGCCTTCCGACGTAATGCTCGAGCTCGCGATCGAGCTCCGCCAGAAAATCAGGGTCGCGCCGGTAGCGTTCGTACGCCTCGCGCAATTCGTCGAGCGCGTGGATCAGGGTCTCGGCGACGAACACGCCACCGTAGGCGCCGAAATGGCCGCGGGCGTCTGGAAGCTCAACCATCTGCATTGCGCACCTCGCGGATGAACGCGGTGATCTTGGGCGGGCTCTTGATGCCCTTTTTAGGCCTGCCGTCGGTGCCTGTCACCTCGACGCCGCTCGAGACATCGACCCCCCACGGTCGCACCGAGCGGATCGCGGCAGCCACATTCTGCGGGGTGAGGCCTCCGGACAAGATCAGCGGGCGCGGCAACCTGTCGGGGATTTGGTTCCAGTCGAAGGTGGTGCCGGTCCCGCCCGGAAGCCCGCCCGGCTGAAAGGCATCGAGCAGCAACCCACGCGCGTCGGCATACGAGGCCGCGTATTGTAGCAAATCGACACCCGGCTTGACCGGGACCGCTTTGACATAGGGCCGGCCGAAACTGGAGCAGAACTCGGGGCGCTCCTCGCCGTGGAACTGCAACAGATCCAGCGGAACTTCGGCGAGCGCTGCACGCACCGCTTCCGGCGTCGGATCGACGAACAAGCCGACCACGCTCACGAAGGCCGGCAGTGCCGCGACAATCGACCGCGCCTGCTCGAAGCCTACGCAGCGTGGCGTGCCGCTCCAGAAGTTGAGCCCGATGGCGTCGGCGCCGGCGCGCGCGGCGGCAACGCCGTCCTCCACGCGCGTGATGCCGCAGATCTTGACGCGGGTGCGCATGTCACTGCCGGAGAATGATCACCGGCTCGCGCGTCGAGGGCAAATTCCACCTCTGCGCATAGTCGATGCCGGTCAGATACAGACCCGCCGCCGCGAATGTAGGCGCCGCTCGCGACCGGTCGCGGCTCGCGAGCACTTCGGCGACCCAACTCGGCGGATGCCGTCCATTGCCCACGTAGACCAGGGTGCCGACGATGTTGCGCACCATGTGCTGCAAGAAGGCGTCGGCGTGCAGGTCGAAGCGAATCATGTCTCCCTCGCGCGCGATGTCCAGTTGGTCGAGCGTCTTCAGCGGCGTCCTCGCCTGACACTCGGCGGCGCGAAACGCCGAGAAGTCATGCAACCCCAGCAGCGCTTGGGCCGCCTCGAGCATGACCCCAAGCGCGAGAGGGCGATGGTACCAGCCCACGCGCGAGGCAAGCAGCGCTGGGCGCACCGGTTGGTCGAGAAGCAGATAGGTGTAATGCCTTCCGGTCGCCGAGAAGCGGGCGTGGAATTCGGAAGGCACCGCCACTGCCCAGCGTACCGCCATCGCCGGTGGCAACAGCGAGTTGGCTCCTCGCACCCAGGCGGTTTCCGGACGGTTCGCCTCGGTGTCGAAATGCACGACCTGCAGCGTCGCGTGCACGCCCGCGTCGGTGCGGCCGGCAGCGGTCGCGGCGACGCTCGTGCCGGCGATCGCGGAGAGCGCGCGCTCCAGTACATCCTGCGCGCCACCGCCGTCGGCCTGCGATTGCCAGCCGTGGAAGGGCGTGCCGTCGAATTCGAGACCTAGCGCGATACGCATCGAGCATTCTGCCTCTGCGTCCGGTTCCCAGCGTAAGAGCATGCGCGCGAAAGCCATGCTGCGCGCCGTTGCTGCCAAAACAAACGGCGGCCCATGCGGGCCGCCGCGAATGGAGCCAGAGACCGCTCTATGCGAGCTTGGCGAGCAATGCCTTGGCTTCGGCTTTCTGCTGGTCGTCGCCTTCGTGGAGGACTTCCTGCAGGATCTCGCGTGCGCCTTCCACGTCGCCCATTTCCTGATACGCCTTGGCGAGGTCGAGCTTGGTCGCAGCGTCGTGCCACTGACCATCGAGCACCGACGGAGTGGGGTCTTCGAAAGTCGAGCGTTGCGGATCGAAGGCGAGGTCGAGCTTGTCGAGCGCGATGGCAGCCGCCGGCCGGGCGAGCTGCGGTGCTGGAACGCTGTCACCTTCCACCGCCATCGCGGGCTCCGGCTCCGGCTTCTTCGGCGCCGGGGCTGCTTTCGCGGTCGGAGGGAGTGGCATCTGCGGCTCTTCGAGCTGGAAGTCGAGATCGAACTTGGGTACCGATTCGGGCTCGAAAGAAACAGCCTCCCGGACGGGCGCAGGCTCTTCAGTGCCCTTGGCCAGGGCCGCGGCGCCAGCGACAGCGGCTGCCGCCGCGCTCTTTACGGCTTCTCCCGCGCTGCGGCTGGACTTGGCGACCTGCTCCTCAGCACCAGCAAGGATCGCTGCCGGCGTCTTGGCCTCGGCAGCTCCCGAGGTTGGCGACAGCGAGATCTCCTCGTCGAGGCTGAAATCAAGCGCCGAAGCCGTTTGCGGTTCGGGCTTGAGCTCCGGGGGCACCGAAAACACTTGGGTGTCGGAAGTTGCAGCCGCCTCTTGTGCGGACGGCGCTCCTGCTGCGGCCTGCGCCGTGGCGCCACCTGCTTCGGCGAACAGCGGGTTGCTCGGGTCGAGCTGCCGCCCCAGAGCCATGGCCTTCTGCCACACCTCGCCCTGGCCGCCGGACACCGAATACAGCTCGCTCGCGACCGTCTCGAACGCCGAAGGCTTGTTGTGCTGAGCGTGGATTTCCAGCAGCTTGAGGTAAATCTCCTGTCGCTGCGAATCCTTCTTCAGAGCGTCCTTCAGAATCTCCTCGGCCTGCGCATCGCGGCCGTAGGCGAGATAGACCTCCGCCTCCGCGATCGGGTCGACCTCGTCGGTGTCGATGCTGCCCAGGCCCTCGCGGCTGAAGTCGCTGGCAAGCGAGTTGTCACCGGTGTTGACGACCCCTCCGCCCGTCGAACCGAACACCGTGTTCGTCTTGATGTCGGTTCCCGAGATGATGCTGTCCTCGAACTTGGTGGTCTTCCGCCGGCGCGCAGCGATGATGCCGGCTATTCCTGCCAGGATGACCAGCGCCCCGCCGCCCACCGCCCACGTCGGCGTGTTGCCGAGCAGATCGTCGAGGAACGAAGGCTCAGGCTTCTTCGTCGCGGCCTTGACGGGCGCTGGTGCGGGAGCCGGCTCGATCTTGGGCGCTGGCGCTTCGACCTTGGGCGCAGGCGCCTCCGGTGCCTTGGCTTCGGGGGCCTTCGTCTCCGGGGCTTTCGTTTCCGGGGCCTTCGCTTCGGGCGCCGGCGCAGGGGCCGGGGCTGGCGCTGGGGATGGCGCAGCCTGCGCGGGCTGAGCCTGCGTGGGCTGAGCAACGGGCTGCGCGGGTGCGGCGGCAACCTTTGGCGCTTCAGGCGCTTGGCCCTTCGATGTTTCGGCGCGGGCCTGCAGCTCGGCCAGCGTCTGGTTCCTCAACTCCGCCGCTCGCTGCAGGTCCTTGACCGTCTTTTCCAACTCGGCGACCCGAGCGTTGGCCTCGCGCAGCGCTTTATCCTTGGCTGCGATGTCCTCCGCCTGTCCGGCACCGGCACCCGCCCCCTTGCCCGCTTCGCGCGACACGCGAAGCTGATCCTTGCCGGCCTGCGTAGCGGCCGCCTGATCCTCGACGACCGTCCCGATCTTGCCGCCTGCCGATTGTCGCGCAGCGGTCGTATCGGTCGACGGAGCAGCGGCTGCGACGCGGTCGCGGTAGGCGCGCCAGTCGGCGGCCTGCACTTTGACCGCCTGCACAGCTTCCGCCTGCGTGACCGATGCGGCCTGGTCCGCCGGCGGGATGTTGAGTATCTGCCCGGCACGAAGGCGATTCATGTTCTTGCCGTCGAACGCGCTTTCGTTGTTGCGGAACAATGCAACGAGCATCTGCTCGAGGCTCACGGTCTCCGGCTTGTACTCCTTGGCGATCTTCGACAGCGTGTCGCCGCGCTGCACGGTGTACGGTTCACTGCTGCCGGCTACGCTCGGCCTTTCGGCCGCGGGAGCGGCTGCGCTACCGCGCCTCGCCGTACGCGACTCGCGCGAGGGGGTCGCCTGTGCAACGATCGGCGGCGACGGCTCGACGGCTTGCACCTCTGTGGCGCCCGGAGGATCGAGCAGGAACGTGTAGTCGCGGATCACCCGCCCCGTCGCCCAAGTCAATTCGACGATCATGTCGAGGAACGGATCGTTGACCGGCTGCAGCGTCGTGACTCTCAGGTACGAAGGGCCGTTCGGCGCCTGTTCGAGCACCACTCGCGCGCGCGTAAGCACGCTCGGGAACTGAACGTTGTTGTCGCGGTAGACGGAAACGTCGGCGATCCTCGCGCGCAGCGAATCGAGTTCGTCTCTTGTTGCAGCGGTGAGTTCGATCTGAGCGGACAGCGGTTGTCCGAGTCCGGAGTTTACGGTGAGCTTGCCCAGCCCCAGTGCAAGCGCCGGAACGGGCAGCGTCAAAACACCCGCCAACAGGCCACAGGTAACCAAAGGTTTTGCTCGCATGCCGACCTCAGAGGGCTGATGAGCTAAGCTAAGTTAACATCATGGAGTTAGGGCTGCAAGCTAAACCTCGGTATTAGCAAGATTTTTCAGGCCGAAAAGGCGGCATCCCTCCCCTGGCTTCCTAGTGGCGTTGCGCCGAGCTGGGCCCCAATTGTTGGGCTTGCAGGACTCCCGAAGCACAACCGGTTGTGTAATGCGCCCTCATGCTGCGCCAGCAGCGGCCTGTTGTAAGCGCATCGCAGCGGAGGGCGCCATGCTCGCCTTCGGCTGCCGCCCAAGCATAAAACCGGACAAAAGAGCCCTGCTGCCGCCCTCCCGCCGGTGCCCCTGTCATAAGAGGCTCAATGCAGGTTCGTGCACGAGGAGGATGCGCAGCATGCGGCGAAGCGGCTCCGCGGCGCCCCAGAGCAATTGATCCCCAACCGTGAAAGCTCCCAGAAAGGTTCCGCCCATCGAAAGCTTGCGCAAGCGCCCGATGGGGATTTCCAAGTTGCCGGTCACGGCCGCCGGAGTGAGCTCGCGCATGCTCGCCTCTCGCGTGTTGGGAATCACGCGCACCCATTCGTTGGCGCCGGCGATGATTGCCTCGATCTCGGCCAGCGGCAGGTCGCGCTTGAGCCTGATCGTCAGCGCCTGGCTGTGGCAGCGCATCGCGCCTACCCGCACGCAAATCGACTCCACCGGAATCGGATTCTTGATACGGCCCAGGATCTTGTTGGTTTCGGCGCCGCCCTTCCACTCCTCGCGGCTCACGCCGTTGCCCAGGTCCTCGGCGATCCACGGAATCAGGCTGCCCGCGAGCGGCACGCCGAAATGCTCCGTTGGAAAGCGATCGTCGCGCAGGATGCCAGCCACTTCGCGGTCGATGTCGAGGATCGACGAAGCAGGATCGTCGAGGAGGTCCTTCGCCGCGAGGTGCGCCTCGCCCATCTGCTGGAGCAGCTCGCGCATGTTCTGGGCGCCCGCACCGGAAGCGGACTGATAGGTCATGCAGGTCATCCACTCGACGAGGTCGCGCTGCAGCAACCCTGCCACCGCCATCATCATGAGCGATACCGTGCAGTTGCCGCCAATGTAGTTCTTCACGCCGCGCTTGAGCGCGTCGTCGATCACTTGCCTGTTCACCGGATCGAGGACGATGACCGCGTCGTCGGCCATGCGCAGCGTCGATGCAGCGTCGATGAAATAACCGGACCAGCCGCGGTCGCGCAGCTTCCGGTACATGGGCTTGGTCCAGTCGCCGCCCTGGCAGCTGATGATGGCGTCGAGTCCATCGAAAGCGCTCACATCACCGGCGTCGCGCAGTGGCGGCGTCGGCTTGCCGATCGCCGGCCCCTTGCCTCCGACGCTCGATGTCGAGAAGAACACCGGCTCAATCAGGTCGAAGTCGCCTTCCTTGAGCATGCGTTCCATGAGCACCGACCCGACCATTCCCCGCCACCCGACAAAGCCCACGCGCATCATTTCCGTTTCCCCGTTCCTGTTAGGCACCTTCAATAGTATCGTATCCCGCGGCTCGCCAATCACCAATGCCTCACTGCGAGGTCGGCGCCTGGAATGCGGGATTGAGCCGCGCCATCAGGTACGCATCCACATACTGCCCGTCGCGGAATGCGTAGGCGCGACAGGTTCCCTCGATGGTGAAGCCGAATTTGCGGTAGAGCGCCATCGCGGCAAGGTTGTCCGTGTACACCGAAAGCTCGAGCCGCTGCAGGTTGAGCCAGCGATCGGCAAGCTCTATCGCGGCGGTCATCAATGCACTGCCGACGCCGCGCCTCTGCCGGTCGTCGCGCACGGCCATTCCGACATCGCCCACATGCCGCCGTCGTGGCGACTTCGGCACGTGAAGTCCGAGGTTTCCGACGACCTCGCCGGCGATGGTCGCTACCAGCAGATGATCGTCGGGCGGGAATTCAGCTAGCCTCTTGCGCCATTTCTCGACCGAAGGATAGGGAATCTGCAGCGTGCCGGCCATCGCCTTCGGTGCGCAGAAGATCGAATGGAGCGCTTCGGCGTCGCCAGGCTCGGCGCGACGAACCACGATCGGGTGCCCGACGACGCTCATAGCGAAGCGAGCACGGCGTCGCCCATTTCACGCGTGCCGACGTAGCGCTCTCCCGCGGCGGCAATATCCGCCGTGCGCAGTCCGCGAGCCAGGACCTTGCGCACCGCTCTCTCGATCGGATCAGCGATATCGGCGCGAGCGAAGGTGTAGCGGAACATCATCGCCAGCGACAGTATCGTCGCCAGCGGGTTGGCCTTTCCTTGACCGGCGATGTCCGGCGCGGAGCCGTGGATCGGCTCATAGAGCCCCTTGTTGCTCGCGTCGAGCGACGCCGAAGGCAGCATCCCGATCGATCCGGCGAGCATCGACGCTTCGTCGGAGAGAATGTCGCCGAAGAGGTTGCCGGTCACGATCACGTCGAATTGCTTGGGGTTGCGCACGAGCTGCATCGCCGCATTATCCACGTACATGTGCGAGAGTTGGACGTCCGGGTAGTCCTTCGCTACAGCGCTCACTTCCTCGCGCCACAGGATCGAAGTGTCGAGCACATTGGCCTTGTCGACGGAACACAGCTTGCGGTCGCGCTCGCGCGCGATGTCGAAGGCGACCCGGGCGATGCGGCGTATCTCCGAGCTGCTGTAGAGCATGGTGTCGTAGCCCTCGGCCTCGCCGCTGGCGTTGCGGCGGCGACCGCGCGGCTGGCCGAAATAGATGTCGCCGGTCAGCTCGCGAACAATCATCAGGTCGAGCCCCGCGACCACTTCCGGCTTGAGCGTGGAGGCGGCGGAGAGCTCCGGATAGAGCAGCGCCGGGCGCAAGTTGGCGAACAACCCAAGCGCTTTGCGCAACCCCAGAATCGCCTGCTCGGGCCTGAGCTCGCGCGGAAGCGTGTCGTAGCGCGGCCCGCCGACAGCGCCGAGAAGCACGGCATCCGCGCTCCGCGCAAGCCTTAGCGTCGCCTCCGGGAGCGGCTGCTTCGCCGCGTCGTATCCCGCTCCGCCGATAGCGGCGACTTCGGTTTCGATCGGCTCGCCGTCGCGGCGCAGCCGCTCGAGGATCTTGAGCGCCTCGGCGATGATTTCCGGGCCGATGCCATCACCGGGAAGGACCGCAACTTTCATCGGCGGTCCTCGTGACTGGACGCGGCGACACAGAGACCGCCTCGTCCTGGTGGTTGTCGGCGCTCTGGTGTCCCTTCGTGCGGCGGTTCCGTTACCGAGCTTCGTGCAAATGGGTGCCAGCCCATTTGCACCACGAACCTCCCCTCGCCCGCTTGCGGGAGAGGGGACGGGGGTGAGGGCGCGGCGCTGTCATTCACATTCACGATGCTTGTTAGAAGAGCCACGGCTGCTCGGTCTTGCGCTTTGCCTCGAACGCGCGGATCTCGTCGGCGTGGGCCAGCGTCAGTGCGATTTCGTCGAGGCCGTTGAGCAGGCAGTGCTTGCGAAACGGCTCGATTTCGAAGCCGAAGACCGTCGCGCCGTCGGTGGTCGCCACCGTCTGCCGCTCCAGGTCGATGGTCAGCCTGAACCCGGGAAACGCTGCGGTTTCGTGGAACAGGCGCTCGACTTCGTGCGCGGAGAGCACGATCGGCAACAATCCGTTTTTCAGGCAGTTGTTGAAGAAGATATCGGCAAATGACGGCGCCACGATGGCGCGAAACCCGTAATCGAGGAGTGCCCAGGGCGCGTGCTCGCGAGAGCTGCCGCAGCCGAAGTTGCGACCTGCCAGCAGGATCTGCGCTCCCTTGTAACGGGGTTCGTTGAGGACGAAATCCGGGTTGAGCCGGCGAGCGGCGTTGTCCACGCCCGGCTCGCGCCGGTCGAGGTAACGCCAGGCGTCGAACAGGTTCGGGCCGAAGCCGGAACGATTTATCGACTTCAGGAACTGCTTGGGAATGATGGAGTCCGTGTCGACGTTGGCGCGGTCGAGCGGCGCCACCAGTCCCGTGAGGATGCGAAACGGCTGCACGAGTTCGCCGCTTCTAACGACCGAGTCGACGCACGTCGACGAAGTGCCCTGCGATGGCTGCAGCAGCCGCCATCGCGGGACTGACCAGATGCGTTCGTCCACCGGGACCCTGGCGACCTTCGAAGTTGCGGTTCGAAGTCGATGCACAGCGCTCTCCCGGACCGAGCCGGTCATCGTTCATTCCCAGGCACATGGAACAGCCTGGCTGCCTCCATTCGAAGCCGGCCGCGGTGAAGATCCGGTCCAGACCCTCGCGCTCGGCTTGCGACTTGACCAGCCCCGAGCCGGGGACGACCAGCGCCAGCTTCACGTTGTCGGCTTTGCGCCGGCCCTGGACGACCGCAGCGGCGGCACGCAGATCCTCGATGCGCGAGTTGGTGCACGAGCCGATGAATACCTTGTCGATGCGAATGTCGGTCATCGCCGTGTTCGGCTTGAGGTCCATGTAGGCGAGCGCGCGCTCGATGCCCTCGCGCACAATGGGGTCCTTCTCGCGCTCCGGGTCGGGGACCCGACCTTCGATGTTGGTCACCATTTCCGGCGACGTGCCCCAAGTCACCTGCGGAGCGATGTTCCCTGCATCGATTGCGACGGTGCGATCGAACTTCGCTTCCGGATCCGACTTGAGCGTTCGCCAGTAGACTACGGCGCGATCCCACACCTCACCCTTGGGGGCGAAGGCGCGCCCTTTGAGGTACTCGATCGTGGTGTCATCGACGGCGATCATGCCTGCTCGCGCGCCGGCCTCGATCGCCATGTTGCACACTGTCATCCGCCCTTCCATCGACAGCGCGCGGATGGTCGCGCCGGCGAACTCGAGGGCGAACCCCGTGCCACCGGCAGTGCCGATCTTGCCGATGATCGCCAGCACGATGTCCTTGGCCGTGCATCCGAAAGGCAGCGCCCCGTCGATGTCGATGCGCATCGACTTGGCCTTCTTGCTCACGAGGCATTGCGTCGCCAGCACATGTTCGACTTCCGAGGTGCCGATGCCGAACGCGAGGCAGCCGAACGCTCCGTGGGTGCTGGTGTGCGAGTCGCCGCAGACCACGGTCATCCCCGGCAGCGTGGCACCGCTCTCCGGACCGATGACGTGGACGATGCCCTGGCGCGCGTCGCGGAACGGGAAATACGCCTTGGCTCCGTACTCGCGGATGTTGCGGTCGAGCGCATCGACCTGAACGCGCGAGGTCGGATCGTCGATGCCGCGATCCCAGTGCTGCGTCGGCGTGTTGTGATCGGCGGTGGCGACGATTGAATCGACGCGCCACGGTTTCCTGCCTGCGAGTTTCAGTCCCTCGAAGGCCTGCGGGCTCGTCACTTCGTGGACGAGATGGCGATCGATGTAGAGCAGCGTCGTGCCGTCGCTCTCGGTGCGAACGACGTGACTGTCCCACAATTTGTCGTAGAGCGTGCGGGCAGCCATTGCTCGCGGCGTGCGTAACGTTGCAAAGAAGATGAATTATTGCACAGCAGCATCACGCGTGCCAGCGCGCCCGACGCGCAGCGCGATTTCTCGTGCGACATTAACCATGCTGCCTTCGAACGTTTCGGCGTCCATCGAGCGCAGCCACGTCAGTTGCCGCTTGGCGAGCTGGCGCGTGGCCGCGATGCCTCGCGCGCGCAGGGTCTGGCGATCGCCGTCGCCGTCGAGATACTGCAACACCTGGCGATATCCTACACAGCGCATCGACGGCATGTCCGCACGAAGCGCGTAACGCTCCCGCAGGCCGCGCACCTCGTCGATAATCCCGGCGGCGAGCATCGCGTCGAATCGCTGGGCGATACGCCGGTGCAGCTCGGTGCGGTCGGTGGGCACCAGCGCGAACGCCAAGTAGTCTGCCACGCCGCTCGCCTCTCGCGCTCCCTGCAGCGCGGAGAGAGGCCTGCCCGACAGCTCGTAGACCTCGAGCGCGCGCTGTATGCGCTGGGCGTCGGTAGACTTGAGCCGCGCGGCGGTCGCCGGATCGATGCGCGCAAGCTCGGCGTGCAGTGCCGGCCAGCCCTCCACCGCTGCGCGCGCATCGATCCGTGCGCGTACGGCGGGGTCGGCGCCCGGCAGCGCGGAGAGCCCCTCGCACAACGCCTTGAAATAGAGCATGGTGCCCCCGACCAGCAGGGCGATGCGTCCACGGGCATGGATCGCGGCGATCGCGGCGAGCGCGTCGGCGCGAAAGCGGGCAGCGGAGTACGCCTCGTCTGGATCGATCAAGTCGATCAGGTGGTGCGGTATGCGCTCGCGCGTCTCCGCATCCGGCTTCGCCGTGCCGATGTCCATGCCGCGATAGACCTGGGCGGAGTCGACGCTGACGATCTCCAGCGGCAATCGCCGCGCCAACTCGAGAGCGACTTCGCTCTTGCCCGACGCGGTCGGGCCCATGAGCAGGACGACGCGCGGATTCACCGGCCCCGCATGAACAATCGATCTAGATCGGACAGGGTCAACTGGTACCACGTCGGGCGGCCGTGATTGCACTGGCCGGCGCGTTCGGTCGCTTCCATCTCGCGCAATAACGCGTTCATTTCGGGAATGGTGAGGCTGCGGTGCGCGCGCACCGCTCCGTGGCACGCCATGGTCGACAGCAGCTCGTCGCGCTGCCCGGTCAGCACGCGGCTGCCGCCGTACTCGCGAAGGTCCGAAAGCACGGCGCGGGCGAGCGCCGCCGCATCCGCGTCGGCGAGCAGAGCGGGCACGGCACGCACTGCGAGCGTGGAAGGTCCCAGCGGCGAGAGCGAGAAGCCAAGGTCGGCCAGCGTCCCCGCGTTTTCTTCCGCAGTGGCGACATCGAGGGGATCGGAAGCGAAAGTCACCGGAACGAGCATGGGTTGCATCGGCAGCGCGCGATCGAGCGCCGCCTTGAGCCGCTCGTAGAGAATGCGCTCGTGCGCTGCATGCATGTCGATTAGCACCAAGCCGTCCCGGTTCTGCGCAAGGATGTAGACGCCGTGCAGCTGCGCGAGCGCGAAGCCCAGCGGATGGGCGTCGTCGTTGGGCAGGTCAGGTCCTGCGCCAGAGGGCGCGCGCGCGCCGAAGAGACGCTCGTAGAAGGCAGCGGGTTCGCCGGCGTGCAGCGCGATGGCGGCTTGTTCGGCTGTCGCAGCCAAGGTTGTGCGAGCATCCGAAGACGCCGGGATGGGCGGAACGCGAGCCGCGGCGACGCCCAGCCGCTCAGCAGCCGAGACCGCAGGTTGCTCGGAAGCGGTTGCCGCCAGCGCTTTTTCCACCGAGCGCCGAACGAACTGGTGCACGGCGCCGCTGTCGCGGAAACGCACCTCGCTCTTGGTCGGATGGACATTGACGTCGACCAGCCGCGGATCGATGTCGAGCCACAGCGCGTATGCCGGTTGCCGGTCGTGATGCAACACGTCGCGATACGCCTCACGCAGCGCATGGTTGAGCACGCGGTCGCGCACGAAACGCCCGTTGACGAAGACGTACTGAGCTTCACGGGCCCCCGTTGCGTACGCGGGTCTCACCGCCCAGCCGGAAAGCGCCAGGCTGGGACCCCGCTCGTCAACGGGGGCGGCCTGCGCAGCGAAGGCATCCCCGAGCAGCGCATCGACACGTGCGCGGCGTCCGTGCGCTAGCAGTCGGTAGCGCACGCTGCCGTTGTGCTGCAAGGTGAACGCGACGTCTGGATGCGACAGCGCGATGCGGCGAAACGCCTCCTCGCAGTGGCCGTACTCGGTCGCCTCCGTGCGCAGGAACTTGCGTCGCGCCGGGGTGTTGAAGTACAGCTCGTGGACGGTCACCGTCGTGCCACCGGAGAGCGCCGCAGGTTGCGACACTCCCACTTCGCCGCCGTCGACTTCGATGCGCCATGCATGCGGCTTGTCGCGCGAACGCGAAGTGAGCGAGAGCCTGGAGACCGCGGCGATGCTCGCCAACGCTTCGCCGCGGAAGCCAAGGGTAGCGATCGCCTCCAAGTCGCGCGGCACGGCGATCTTCGAGGTCGCGTGACGCGCGACCGCGAGCTGCAGATCCTCGCGCTCGATGCCCTCGCCGTTGTCGGCCACACGGATCAGCTTGACGCCGCCGCCCGCCAAGTCGATGTCGATCTCGGTGGCGCCGGCGTCGAGGCTGTTCTCCAGCAACTCCTTCAGCGCGGCTGCCGGCCGCTCCACAACCTCGCCCGCGGCGATCTGGTTGATCAGGTGATCCGGAAGCGAGCGGATGGAAGCCATCAGCGTGCCAGCCCCCGCGCCCAGCGCGCGAAGCAATCGTCGGCGACCGCGGAGAGGTCCGCGATGCGGGTCTGGATGCTGTTCATGATGTCGTCCCGGCTTTGCTTCGCCGCGCCGGATCGCGCGGGAAGCTCTTTCGCACCGGTGCGACACCACGTCTCGACCATGTCGCGGGTCATTTCGACATGACACTGCAATCCGATGTGCTTGCCGAGAACGAAGGCCTGCTCCGGATTGAAGGCGTTGGTCAGCGCGCGGGACGCGCCGGCCGGCAACCCGAACACCTCGTGATGCCACTGGAAGGTCGTGAAGCGCTCTCGCCCGCCGAACCACCCGCGCAGCGACGGGTCGGGAGCCGTCACTTCGCCCCAGCCGATTTCGGGAGTTGCGGTGCGCGTCACCCTTGCGCCAAGCGCTTTGGCGAAGAGCTGTCCGCCAAGGCAGAAGCCGATGACCGGCACTTGAGCGGCGACGGCGTCGCGCAGCAGTCCCAGCAGCGGCGCGTTCCAGGGAAGGTCGTCGTTGGCACTCATCGGGCCGCCCATCATGGCGATGCCCGCGAAAGCCCGCGCGTCGGCGGGCACGATTTCGCCGTGGTCGATCGCAACGAGCTCCCACGGAATGCCCTGGGCATCGAGCCACTCGCCGAAGCGGCCGGGGCCTTCTGTCGGGGAAAAGCGGAAGATGACGACGGGTTTCATTGCGCTCGCTCGTCATTGTACCGTGTGCATCACGCGCGTTCGCGTGCGGTCTCGCCGCACGCGAGCGCCGTGTGTGCCCGCCGGTGCTATGATCGGCGCACGCATGGCCACGCTCCGACACCGGCGACGAGCCCGGCGCAAGGATCTGGGTCTTACCCGGCGCGAGTTCGCTATCCTGCGGCGACTCGACACGCCGCAAAAGATCCAGGCCTTTCTCAACGCGATCCCGATCAATCACGAGATCGGCGGGGAGACGATGCTCTCCGTGCGGCAAGTGCTGCGCCAGCGGCGCGCGCACTGCATCGAGGGCGCGTTCGTCGCGGCCTGCGCGTTCTGGGTCAACGGAAAGCCGCCGCTTGTCATGTACATGGACTGCGCTGTGAGCGACGTTCCGCATGTGCTCGCGCTCTTCCGCCGGGGCGGTTCGTGGGGCGCGATCTCCAAGACCAACGGGGCCCACCTGCGCTACCGCGATCCGATCTACCGCAGCCTGCGCGAGCTGGCGATGTCTTACTTCCACGAATACTTCGACAAGCGCGGAAACAAGACCCTGCGCAGCTATTCCGCGGCGTTCGACCTGCGGCGGCTCGATCCGGCGCTCTGGGTGACTGCCGAGGGAAACTGCGAGGAGGCGAACACGCGGCTTTCCGAATCGCGGCACTTTGCGCTCGTCTCCGCGCGACAGCGACTGCTGCTGTCGCGACGCGATGCGTTCCAACGTCGCGCCGCGAAGCTCGTCCAGTATCCGAAGCCGGTTAGTGTCCCGAGTCGCTGAACCTTAGCCCGAGCCGGTCGCAGCCCTGCGGAAAACAAGGCTCAGGTTGTTGGCTGGCATGTCGACCAACTCGGAGCGCACGAATCCGGCGAGGGTCGCCACTTCGGTAACACTCTCCACGTCCCTCACCCCCCACTCGGGATCGAAGGCACGAAGCTCGGCGTCGAATCGCTCGTTGCTCGAAGCGGTGTGGCGGCCTTCGCGCCGGTAGGGGCCGTACAGGAACAACGGAGCGCCACGCTTGAGCAGCTCGCGCGCCCCGTTGAACAGCGCCTGCGTCGTCGACCAGGGTGCGACGTGAAGCACATTGATGCACACGATCGCATCGGCCGCCGCGATCGGCCACGGCGCCTTCGTTACGTCCAGGGAGATCGGTTCGCGAACGTTGGTCAGCCGCTCCTGGTGGATCCAGGCGGAGACCGATCGGTGCATCTCCGCGTCGACGTCGCTCGGCTGCCAGAGGAGCTGCGGAAAAGCCCTCGCGAAATGCGTGACGTGCTGTCCGGTGCCGCTGCCGATTTCGAGCACAAGGCCTCTGGCCGGAAGCGCTTGCGCGAGCACTTCGAGTATCGGACCCTTGTTGCGCTCGGCTGCGCTGGCAAGGCAGCGGCCCTCACCGATGTCCTTGCCGATCTGCCAACGCATCGCTATTCGAACCCCTCTCCCCCCGGGAGAGGGGCGGGGGTGAGGGAGGTTTGCGTTTCGATGACCTGCTCTCCCTTACCCGCCGCGTTGCCACGCGGCGGCCCCCGATCGGGTCGGGGGCAAGCTCTCTCCCACAGGGAGAGGCCAAGCCAAGAGCATGCCCGTGGCCGTTCCCTTACCCCAGCTTGCCCAGAATCGAGTTGATGTCCTGCCGGGAATAGGCTCGCAACGTTTGAGTACGGACATTGCCGTCCGAGCCAAGCTTGAGGCCGAACGCAGTGATTGCCGCGTCGTCCGCCGCGTCGCAAATCGTCACTACATCATAGCTTCCGAGCGTCCAGTAGATCTCCTTCATCGTAACGCCGAACTTCTTCGCCATCTCACGAGCCGCGTCGGCCCGCTTGCCCGTGTCCTTGACGTTGCGAATGCCCTGATCCGTAAAGTTGGCCAGAACGATGTAGGTTGCCATGACTATCCCCCGTATTCACTCGAAGCCGCACGATGACTATCGGCGGGCACTGGCCTCGGTCTTGCCCACCGCAGAAGAGGTCAAGCCTTGTCGCGTGGACGCTTGCTGATCTCGGCGTACGCCGAGTGGTTGTGGATCGACTCGAAATTCTCGGCGGAGATGCTGAAGCCTTCGAACCGCGGATCGTCGACGAGCCTTGCGGCGATCCCGCGCACCAGATCCTCCACGAACCGCGGGCGCTCGTAAGCGCGTTCGGTCACGTATTTCTCATCCGCGCGCTTGAGCATGCCGTAGAGCTCGCAGGAGGCTTCCTCTTCGGCGAGCGCGATCAGCTCGGCGAGCGTCAAGCTCGCCCCGGACCGGGGCCGCACGCTGAGCGTCAGATGCGAGCGCTGATTGTGCGCGCCGTAATCGGCCATCGCCTTGGAGCTGGGGCAAAGGCTCATTACCGGCACGACGACGGTCACCCCGAGGGTGCGCTCGCCGTCGAGCGCCTCGGCGCTGAGCCTCACCTCGTAGTCCATCATGCTCTGCGCGCCCGACACGGGCGCGGCCTTGCGCACGAACCAGGGGAAGGCGATCTCGACACAACCCGCCTCCGCTTCGAGACGGGTGAGCAAGGCTTCGAGCAGCTTCGGCAACGAAGCGAGCGAGAGCGGATCGGCCATTTCGTCGATGACCGAAACCAGCCGCGACATGTGAGTGCCCTTGCGCTCGGCGGGGAGTGCCACGTACAGGTTGCACGACGCGATGGTCGATATGGGTTCGCCGCCGCCGTCGGAAAAGCGCAAGGGGTAACGCAAGTCGCGGATGCCGACGCGATCGATCGCGAGCTCGCGCGCGTCCGGATGCGACTGGACGTCGGGAATCGCCGGGGCTTCTGGCCGGTTCATATCTCCATGCGCCGTTATGCCGCCGGTTTGGCCACAGCCTTGATCGGGGCTACCGACGCCACAAGCGGCTCCGCGGGCCGGGCGCCGAAGCGCTCGACGATCGCCGCGGCAATGCCCTTGGCGTCGAGCCCGCAACGGGCCAGGAGGAGCGCCAGGTCACCATGGTCGATGAACTCGTCGGGCAGGCCCAGATGCAGGATCGGCATGACGATGCCTTTGTCGGCGAGCGCCTCGGCGACTGCGCTGCCCGCCCCGCCGGCGACGACGTTCTCCTCGACCGTCACCAGTGCCTCGTGCGACTTGGCGAGCCACTCGATCAACTCGACATCGATGGGCTTCACGAAGCGCATGTTGGCAACGGTCGCGTCGATCTCCTCGGCGGCTGCCAGCGACGGGTGGAGCATGCTGCCGAACGAGAGAATGGCGATGCGACGCGCGCGGCGCTTGCTGTCGCGTCTGAGCTCGCCCTTGCCGATGGGCAGCGCGCGCATCTCGCCTTGCACGGTGACGCCGGGACCGGTTCCCCGCGGATAGCGCACGGCGCTGGGCGTCTCCAGCGTGAACGCGGTGTAGAGCATCTGCCGGCACTCGTTTTCATCCGCGGGCGCCATCACCGTGGTGTTCGGCAGGCACCGCAGATACGTGAGGTCGAAGCTGCCGGCATGGGTTGGGCCGTCCGCCCCCACGATGCCGGCGCGATCGATCGCGAACACCACGGGAAGGTTCTGCAGCACGACGTCGTGAATCAACTGGTCGTAAGCCCGCTGCAGGAAAGTCGAATAGATCGCCACCACCGGCTTAAGACCTTCGCAGGCGAGTCCGGCGGCGAAGGTCACCGCGTGCTGCTCTGCAATGCCGACGTCGAAATAGCGGTCCGGGTATTCCCGCGAGAAGCGCACCAGTCCCGAGCCTTCGCGCATCGCCGGCGTGATCCCGATCAGGCGAACGTCGCGCTTGGCCATGTCGCACAGCCAGTCTCCGAACACCTGCGTGTACGAAGGCTTTCCGGCGGGCTTGGCAACGATTCCGACGGCGGGATCGAACTTGGTCACTCCGTGGTAGAGGATCGGGTCCTCCTCGGCTCTGGGGTAGCCGTGCCCTTTGCGCGTCATGACGTGCAAGAGCTGCGGACCGGAGAGCTCCTTCACGTTGGCGAGCGTTCTCACCAGCGTGTCGAGGTCGTGCCCGTCGATGGGGCCGATGTAGTTGAAGCCGAATTCCTCGAACAGCGTGCCCGGGAGCAACATGCCCTTCGTGTGCTCCTCCCATCGCTTGGCCAGTTCCTTGACCGGAGGCACCTTGGAGAGCACCTCCTTGCCGCCGCGGCGCACGCTCGCGTACACGCGGCTCGAAAGCAGCCGCGCCAGGTAGCTGTTGAGCGCACCCACTGGTTCCGAGATCGACATGTCGTTGTCGTTGAGTACCACAAGCAGATTGGCGCCCGCGGCGCCAGCGTTGTTGAGCGCCTCGAAGGCCATGCCCGCGCTCATGGCACCGTCGCCGATCACTGCGACGACCTTGCGCTGCTCGCCCTTGCGCTTCGCTGCGATCGCCATGCCCAGCGCGGCGGAAATCGACGTCGACGAATGCGCAGTGCCGAAGGTGTCGTACTCGCTCTCGACACGACGCGGGAAGCCGGCGATGCCGCCCCATTGCCGCAGCTTGGCCATGCCGGCGCGCCGTCCGGTCAAGACTTTATGGGCGTAGGTCTGATGGCCGACGTCCCACACGAGCCGATCAGCCGGCGTTTCGAACACGTAGTGCAGCGCGATGGTCAGCTCGATGGTGCCCAGGTTCGACGACAGGTGACCTCCGGTCTGCGCGACCGACTTGAGAACGAAATCGCGCAGCTCTCGCGCGAGCTGCGGCAGCTCATCCTTGTCGAGCTGGCGCAGGTCAGCGGGGGAGCTGATCGTGTCGAGGAGCATTAGCTGGAACGTTTGGTGAGCCAATCGGCGATTTCGCCGAGCCTGCGAGCGTGAGCGCCGAAGCCCGCGAGCGCCGCGCGCGCTTCCGCACGCAGCGCCTCGGCGCGCTCCCTGGCCGCGGACAGCCCGAGAAGCGACACGTATGTGGGCTTTCGTTGAGAAGCATCCTTGCCCGCGGTCTTGCCCAGGCTTTGCGCCGTGCCTTCGACATCGAGAACGTCGTCGACAATCTGAAAGGCGAGCCCGACGGCCGACGCATAACGCTCGAGTGCATCGCTATCCTCGGCGTTCATGGGCGCGCCGCAGCATGCGCCGAGGCGAACCGCTGCCCGGATCAGCGCACCCGTCTTGAGTCGGTGCATGCGCTCGAGCTCAGCTAACGCGAGGGTAGCTCCCGTGCTCTGGAGATCGAACGCCTGTCCCCCGGCCATGCCGCGGGATCCCGAACCGCGCGCGAGCAGCGCGAGTTGCGCGGCTGCGTCACGCAAGCGCGCTCCGGCGAGCACTTCGAAGGCGAGCGCTTGCAGCGCGTCGCCGGCAAGCAGCGCCATCGACTCGCCGTAAGCGATGTGGCACGAGGGCTGGCCTCGCCGCAGAGCGTCGTCGTCCATGCACGGCAGGTCATCGTGGATGAGCGAATAGGCGTGGATCAGCTCGACCGCCGCAGCAGCCCCATCGACGACGTCGGGATCGGCGCCAGCGAGCTCGCCCGCCGCGTACGCGAGGAGCGCGCGCACGCGCTTGCCCCCGCTTAAGACGGCGTATCGCATCGCCTCGTGCAGCGCCTGCGGCGGTTCGGCTGCCGGCGGCATCACGCGGTCGAGCACTGCGGCGACGCGCTGTGCGCGCTCGCCCGACCAGATGGCAAACGCCACGTCAGGGTTCATCGCCCGCGCCTGCCGATCCCTCGGGAGCGAACGCCTTGAGCACTCCCTTTTCGAGAACCTTCACCTGTTGTTGAGCTTCCTTGAGCGCCGTCTGGCAATACTGCACCAGCTCGGCTCCGCGCTTGTATGCCGCCAACGCATCCGCCAGTGCCAATTGGCCGCCTTCCATTGTCGCGACGATGGTTTCGAGCTCGGCCAGGGCCGCCTCGAAGGTCTTGGGCGTCGCAGGAGGCTGTTCGGGCATGGTCGGGAGGCTTGAGCGCCCGGCGGACTTGCCGCCAAGATGCAGAATTGCCTGGAAAACAAGTGAAACTACCCCAATATCTCGACCGCGGTCAAACTCGGCCACCGGCGGAACTTCGTCGTGGACGGACAGTCTACCGTTTGGTATAGTTGCAGCCTAATTTGACGACGCAGCCTGCCTACGATCCTTCGTAGTCGGCTGACTTAGCAAAGCGGTTGGGAGGCGGGTCATCCGCCTCTTATATTGTTTGTTGGGTTGGCATTCACGAAAAGGATGGGCTGATGTCGAATCTCGCTACTGCGGATCGGCTCCGACGTGCTACGTCGCAGCTTCCCGCTTACTGGTACTGCGATCCCGCGGTACTCGATCTCGAAAAGAAAGTGCTCTTCGATCGGGGCCCGGGCTACGTCGGCCACGAGCTGATGGTGCCCAACCCAGGCGACTATTACGCGCTCGCCTGGCGTGACAACGCGCAGGTCCTGGTGCGCAATGCCGAGGGCGTCGAGCTGCTTTCCAACATCTGCCGGCATCGCCAGGCGATCATGCTCGACGGGCGAGGCAACACGTCGAACATCGTCTGCCCGATCCATCGCTGGACCTACGACTTGAAAGGCGAGTTGCTCGGCGCGCCGCACTTCGCAGAGCAACCCTGCGGCAAGCTGCCGCGCACGCCGCTGCAGAGCTGGCACGGCCTGCTGTTCGACGGCCAGCGCGACATCGCGCACGACCTGGCCGGAATTGGAGTGGCTCGCGATTTCGATTTCTCCGGCTACGTGCTCGACCGCGTCGAGGTGAAGGAGCTCGACTACAACTGGAAGACGTTCCTCGAGGTGTATCTCGAGGACTACCACGTCGTGCCGTTCCATCCGGGGCTGGGCCAGTTCGTCACTTGCGACAATCTTCGCTGGCAGTTCAGCGAGCGTTATTCCGTGCAGACCGTCGGCGTGAATGCCGGCCTCGCAAAGCCGGGAACCAAGACCTACGAGCGCTGGCACAAGGCGGTGCTCGACTACTACCAGGGCAAGCTGCCGGCGCACGGCGCGATCTGGGTGACGATCTACCCGAACATCATGCTCGAATGGTACGCGCACGTGCTCATCGTCAGCACGCTGATTCCGCGCGCCGCCGACCACACGACCAACGTGGTTGAGTTCTACTATCCCGAGGACATCGGACTGTTCGAGCGCGAGTTCGTCGAGGCCGAGCAGGCCGCGTACTTCGAAACCGCCGTCGAGGACGACGAGATCGCCCTGCGCATGGATGCCGGCAGGCGAGCCTTGTGGCGCAGCGGCCGCAACGAGACCGGCCCGTACCAGTCGCCGATGGAAGACGGCATGCAGCACTTCCACGAGTTTTTCCGGACGCAGCTAGAACCACACCTGCAGTAACGCTGTCTCACACCGGTCTCGCGCGACGCGCCGAGCGCTCGCCGCGCGGGGCAACCACCATCCCGCACCGGCCTCGAAGAACATGCGCACGTTCACTGCCCTCGCCGCGCTCGCGGCAACCCTTTCCTCTCCGCTCGCTGCTGTCGCGGCCGCGCCCAGCATTCCCTTTGAGAAGTACCGCCTCGGCAACGGCCTCGAGGTGATCCTGGCGCAGGACCGCAGCCTTCCACTGGTTGCCGTCGACATCTGGTATCACGTCGGTGCGGCCGACGAGGAGCCGGGCAGGACCGGCTTCGCGCACCTGTTCGAGCACATGATGTTCACCGGCAGCAAGCACATCCCGCGCGGGCTGGCGGAGAAGCTGCTCGAGGCCGCAGGCGGAACCAACTCCAACGCGACGACCTCGTTCGATCGCACCAACTATTTCGACACCATGCCGTCCAACCAGCTCGAGCTGGCGCTGTGGACGCACGCCGACCGCATGGGCTATCTGCTCGACTCGCTCGATCAGGCTGCGCTCGCCAACCAGCAGGACGTCGTACGCAACGAGCGCAGGCAGTCGATCGAGAACCAGCCCTACGGCATCGTCGACGAAGCCGTATTCCGGGCGCTGTTTCCGGCGAGGCACCCTTACCGGCCCGTGGTCATGGGCTCGCACACCGATATCCAGTCGGCCAAGCTCGCCGACGTGCGCGATTTTTTCAAGCGCTACTACCGGCCGAACAACGCGACGCTGGTGATCGCAGGCGACTTCGACACGAGCAACGCCAAGCGGCTGGTGCAGAAATACTTCGGAAGCTTCCGTCGCGGCCCCGATGTCGCCAGACAGGTGGTGGTCACACCGCCGATCACGTCGGAGCGGCGCGTCACCGTCACCGACCAGATCGAGCTGGAGCGCATCGATCTCGCGTGGCTTACGCCGCCCAAGTTCAAGCCGGACGACGCCGAGCTCACCATCGCGGGGTTCATCCTGGGCGGCGGCAAATCGAGCAGGTTGTACAACAAGCTCGTGTACGACCTGCAGGTCGCGCAGGAGGTCTCCGCCGGACAGGATTCGAATGCGCTCACATCGATTTTCGAGATCGAAGCGCTGGCGCGCCAAGGCCATACCGCAGCGGAGCTGCAGCCGATCATCGACGCCGAGATCGACCGCCTCGCTGCCGAAGGCCCGACGCAGGACGAGGTCGAGCGCGCTCACAACCAGATCGAGCGCGCGCTCTACGCTCAGTTGCAGAGGGTCGGGGGTCGCGCCGACGTTCTCAATTCCTACAACCAGTACACAGGCGATCCCGGGTATCTGTCCAAGGACATCGAGCGCTATACGCGAGTGACTCCCGCCGATGTTCAGCGTGCGGTGCGCGAGCATCTCTCCAAGAACGCCCGCGCCGTCGTTCTCGCGGTGCGCGGCGAGAAGAAGCTCGATCCGGATCCTCCGGCGCCGCCGCCGCCGACAGCCAAGGACACCGAGTCGATCAACTCCGACGAGCCGTGGCGCAAGACGCCTCCGAAAGCGGCTCAGGCGCGCACGCCGACTCTGCCCGCCCCGCAATCGTTCCGGCTCGCCAACGGACTGACAGTCTTGCATCTCTACCGGCCGAGCCTGCCGATTGCCACGGTGCGTCTCATCGTCAATGCCGGTCTGGCATCGAGCGATCCCGCGCTTCCGGGTTTGGCCGACTTCGCAGCGGTGTTGCTCGAGGAAGGCACGACGTCGCGCACGTCCCGCCAGCTCGCCGACCAGCTCGCCCAGCTGGGCGCTGTCTATGGTGCGCAGACGCGCCGCGACGTCACCGCGCTGCACGTCGACGGGCTGTCGCGCAATTTCGCCGACGGGCTTGCGCTGCTGGCGGACATCGCGCAGCACCCGACGTTTCCTCGTGATGAGATCGAGCGCCAACGCAAGGCGCTGCTCAACGAAATCGCCGAGGCGCGCGAGCACGGCGGGGCAGTCGCCGACGCAGCGCTGGCGCGCGCGCTCTACGGGCCGGCGAACCCTTACGGCCGCACCGCGCTGGGCACCGAAGCGTCGGTCGCGCGCATCGGCGAGGGCGACCTTCGAGGGTGGTGGCAGCGCTGGTTCAGGCCAGGCAACGCCGCGCTGATTGTCGTGGGCGACATCGATACTCCGAGCCTGCGCGCCATGGTCGACAAGCAGTGGGGCGGCTGGAGCGCGACAGATGTTTCATCTCCGTCGAGCGCGCGCGCGCCCGTGGTCACGACCAAGGCCCGGGTGGTCATCGTCGACAAACCGGATGCACCGCAGACGGAGTTGCGCGTGGGGCGCATCGGCGCTGCCCGCACGACGCCGGAGTATCCAGCGTTGCAGGTGCTCAACGAAGCGCTGGGCGGCGCCTTTTCGAGCCGAATCAACCTCAATCTGCGCGAAGACAAGGGCTACACCTACGGTGCGGCGTCCCGCTTCGAATACGGCCGCGCCCCGGGGCCCTTCGCGGTGCGCACCGCCGTGCGCGCAGACGCCTCCGGGCCCGCAATCAAGGAAATCCTCGGCGAGTTCAAGCGCGCCGAGTCGGCGCCGTTCACGGCGAGCGAGCTTGCGCGGGCGCGCGGCTCGCTGGAGCAATCGCTGCCAGGGCTCTTCGAAACCAACGGCGCGATCGCCGCGTCGTTCGGCGAGCTTTTCGCCTACGGCTTGCCGCTAGACTATTATCGAACCCTGCCTGCCGCGTTCAGCCGCGTAGACGCCGCGACCGTGGAGAAGCTTTCGCGCCGCTACCTCGACCCCGCCTCGATGGTCGTGATCGCCGTGGGCGACCGCAAGCGAATCGAGGACGACTTGAAGCCGCTCGATCTCGATCCGTCCGAGGTCTGGCCGATCGCGGGCACGCTGTTCTAAGAGCCTGACCCGCGCACCGACCCGAACCAGTTTGCAGCGCTCATGCACTACACGACGCTGATCTCCACGGAGGCCCTGGCGCGGCATCTCGGCGATCCGGATTTCATCGTTGTCGACTGCCGCCACAACCTCGCCGACCCCGACGCCGGCGAGGCCGCGTACGCCCAAGCACATCTGCCGGGCGCGCATTTCTTGCACCTCGACCGCGATCTATCGGGGGTGATAACGGGCAGCAACGGCCGCCATCCGCTTCCCGACATCGAGCGGCTTACCGCGACGCTGGGTCGCATCGGCATCGATGCCTCGAAGCAGGTGGTCGCTTACGACCAGAACTTCGGCATGTGGGCCGCCAGACTGTGGTGGTCGCTGCACTGGCTCGGTCACGAGCGCGCCGCCGTGCTCGACGGGGGCGTCGACAAGTGGAAAGCTGAGGGAAGGCCTTTGACCTCGCAAGCGCCTCCAGCGCGCACTGCGACCTTCGTCCCCAAGCCCACACTCCGCACCGTCTCGACCGAGGAAATTCTTCGCCACTTGGGCGATGGCAGCCTGACCGTCCTCGACGCGCGAGCGCCCGAGCGTTTTCACGGCGACATCGAGCCGCTCGATCCCGTGGCCGGACACATCCCCGGAGCGATCAATCGCCCGTACACGGTGAACATGACGGAGCACGGGACGTTCAAGGGGGCGGAAGCGCTGCGGCTTGAATTCGAAGCACAGCTCGCCGGACGCGCTCCGGGATCGGTCGTTCATCAGTGCGGCTCGGGCGTCACGGCCTGCCACAACCTTCTGGCGATGTCGATCGCTGGCCTGAACGGCTCGCGCCTGTACCCCGGTTCGTGGAGCGAGTGGTGCGCCGACCCTTCGCGGCCGGTCGCCCGCGGGGGTTGAAGCAACCGGCGGCAGCCCTTCGGCGCCGCACTAGAGCATTCCGTCCTCGCCTTCGGACGGTTCGTCGCTTGATTCTTGAGCCGGTAATACGGCGTCCGTAGTCTGCACTCACCTGCCCGCGGAGATGTGAATCCGGCGAGGGCGGCCGCAGCATCGAAACGGCCAAGGAGAGCAGACAAATGAACATGAACACCAAGTCGCACCACCTCGGCACGATGCTCGGCGTTGCCGGCGTCGCCGTCCTCAGTGCAATGCTCTGGCAGGTCGACCCCAATCCCTCGACTTCGATGCCAGCACAGGCGGTCAGCCCGTTGCTGTCCGACGGGACGCTCGGCCGGATGGTCGTCGAGTTCATCGCCGCCGGCTTCGCCCTGGGCGTGCTCGGCGTCGGCGTGAAGTTATTCGCTGCCCGCTTTGGCGAACGTCGCCGCGCGGCGTCGCAGCGGACGGCGGTCACAGTCCCGGCTCCGACGGTCGCTTTCGAGCCGGCCGCAGCCGACGCGACAGCATCGGAGTTCGACGACGTCAAGCAACCAGGATTCGCGCCGATCGTTTCGCTGACCGAAGCGCAGGTTCGCCGGCAGCGCATCGAGCGCGATCGCGAGCGTAAACGAGCGACGCTCAACAGCGCGTAGCGCGACTTCTTGTAGGTCCTCCAGTTGCCGCGGCACAAGGCCGCGGTCTTTTTTCTTAGCGAATCACCTCGTCCGCGCTTGCAGCAGATGCTGCGGGATCGTGATTCTGAGCGCGTTCGCGGTCACCTTGCGGGCTTCGCGTGCCAAGCCTCGAGCAGGCGATAGCGCGCGCGGTCAGGGAGCGTCTCTGAGTAAACCAGCGCAAACGACGCGACGCTCCAGAGGACCGGCCGCGCAAGGCGGCGCCGCACCGGAGCCTTGGCACGACGCGCCAAGGTCAGATGCGGCGCGAAGGGCCGTGCATCCAGCGCGATGCCGACGCCCTCAAGCGCGCGTGCGAGCCCCGAATGGAGCGCGACCAGCTCCGGTGGCGCCGTGCCGGCTCCCAGCCAGGCAATGCCGGTCTTGCGAAAGCACCCGATCTCGTCGAGCGCGAGCTGGAACGGCGCCATGTCGATCGCCGCGGCGAGCGCGCACAGCTCAGGCACCCGCGACGCAGGTTGTTCGCCGAGGAACGCCAGCGTCAGATGAACATTGTCGGCAGCGACAGCGCGACCCTTGGCTTCGCTGGCGACTTCGTTCGCGAGCGCAGCGATCGCGGCTTGCGTTGCTGCATCGGGCCAGAGGGCGAAGAAGAGGCGCAGCGGAGGGTCTGCCATCCCCACATGCTACCGAGCTTCCGAGAAATGATTAATGCCTTTCCCTCACCCGCCGCGCTCATTGGCAAGTGAGGCGCGGCGGTCTCTCCCGGAGGGAGAGGCGAAAAGCGTGCAAAGAAAACGGCGCGACACCCTTGCGGCCGCCGCGCCGTCTCGCGACAGGGGACTCTGTTAAGCGTTGGCGACCGAAAGCTCCGGCTTGGGCTTGTCGAAGAACTGCTCGTCTTCGGTCGATCCCTTGAGCGCAGTGGTCGAAGAGTGACCGCCCTGAACCGCCTGCGTCACCGCGTCGAAGTAGCTGGTGCCGACCTCTCGCTGGTGCTTCACCGCCGTGAAGCCCTTCTCCACCGCCGCGAACTCGGCTTCCTGCATCTCGACGAAAGCCGTCATGTTGTTGCGCGCGTAGCCGTGCGCGAGGTTGAACATCGAATAGTTCAGGCTGTGGAACCCGGCCAGCGTGATGAACTGGAACTTGTAGCCCATCGCGGCCAGTTCGTGCTGGAACTTGGCGATGGTCGCATCGTCGAGATTCTTCTTCCAGTTGAACGACGGCGAGCAGTTGTACGCCAGCATCTTCCCCGGAAACTTGGCACGAATCGCCTCGGCGAAGGCCTTGGCGAAGGCCAGGTCGGGCTTGCCGGTTTCACACCACAGCAGATCCGCGTACGGAGCGTACGCGAGCCCGCGCGAAACCGCCTGTTCCAGTCCTTTCCTGGTGCGATAGAAGCCCTCGGCGGTTCGCTCTCCGGTGCAGAAAGACTTGTCGTTTTCGTCGACGTCCGACGTGACGAGATCGGCGGCCTCGGCATCGGTGCGCGCGAGAATCAGCGTCGGCACGCCCATTGTGTCGGCGGCCAGCCGCGCGGCGATCAACTTCTCGATCGCTTCGCGCGTGGGCACCAGCACCTTGCCTCCCATGTGGCCACACTTCTTCACCGACGCGAGCTGGTCCTCGAAGTGCACGCCTGCCGCTCCGGCGTCGATCATCGCTTTCATCAGTTCGAAGGCGTTGAGCACGCCGCCGAATCCGGCTTCGGCGTCGGCGATGATCGGGGCAAAGTAATCGATGTCGCTACGGCCTTCCATGTGCTGGATCTGGTCGGCGCGCGCGAACGTGTTGTTGATCCGCCTCACCACCGTCGGCACGGAGTTCACGGGGTAGAGCGACTGGTCGGGATACATCTCCCCCGCGACGTTGGCGTCGGCCGCGACTTGCCACCCGGATAGATAGATCGCCTTGAGCCCGGCCTTGACCTGCTGAAGCGCCTGGTTGCCGGACATCGCGCCCAACGTATTGACGAACGGCTCGTCGTTGACCATCTTCCAGAGCTTCTCGGCGCCGCGGCGCGCCAGCGTGTGCTCGATATGAACCGAGCCGCGCAGCCGCACGACGTCTTCCGCGTTGTAGCCGCGCTTGATGCCCTTCCAGCGCGGATTCTCCGCCCAGTCCTTCTTGAGCCGGGCCGTTTCCAGATCGTAGTTAAGCTTCATCGCTACTCCCATCGTCTCGCGTTATGGCCAACCGGCAACACACCGAAGGCGGCGCGAGCCGGAACCTGGTCAGCGGCACCACGATCTGCAAATCGAATTGCAGCCGCAGTAGCCGCGGTGCGAGTTGCACGCGGACGTGAGCCGCGGGCGCCTCGCTGCACGGACCGACGAAGATCGTTCGACCGGTCTGGCGGGCTTGGATGGGGATAGTGGAGCGAACCCAGGCCCAGCACGCGCCCCGCCGCCATTCAGGCGAAGCGCGCGTGTTATAGGCACCTTAGCAAAGACTTCTTTCCAAGACAATGGGTTTAGTGCGCTGCAATACAAAAATTGGCGCGATAAATCATGTGCTTAGAAGTCGTTTCTACCTGATGGAAAACAAATGTAGGTCAGTGACCGACGCTGTTGTTGCGTCGCGTGGAAATGGCTTGATCCGGACATGCTCGTGAACGATTAACTAACTGTTTCAAATAACAAACCTGATTCGCTCGACCGCGAATGGCGATTTATGTTGGCGACCGCATCTCGGAAAACAATTCCGCCGAAGCCGAACCCAGTAGGGGCGCTCGGGTGGTTTCCGCGCAACAACTTCCGCCCCGCACTCGAGCACTGGCTTTCAACGGCGCCGGGCGATCAGCCACTTCAGGCCATCGAGCCAGACGACAGTCGAGGCGCCCGCAATGAGGCAGAGTCCGGTCGCAACCGACGAGAGCGGCGCGAAGCCGAACAACTCGCGCAGAGGGCCCCACGCCAGAATCACCCCGAGCGCCGCCAGAGCTCCCAGCGCAACCCACCAGAGCGAGGCGTTGGACACGCGGATCGTCGTTGCGATCGTCTCGGAAAGCGAGCGATTGGCGAAGATCAGACCGAGGTTGCCAGCGATGAGCACCGTGAAGGCCATGGTCCTCGCCGCAGAGGCCTCGACCTCGGCGACGTTCCAGTAGGCATAAAGCCCGGCGACGACCGCGAGCACGATCACGCCCTGCGCCAGACTGAGCCCAAGGGTATACCCGGAAAACAAGGGTTCGTCGGCACGACGCGGCCGCCGGCGCATCGTGTCGCGGGACTCTGGCTCCGCCTCGAACACGATCGAGCACGCCGGATCGATGATCAATTCCAGGAACACGATGTGCACCGGCATCAGCGCCAGCGGCCAGCCGAACAGCAGCGGAAGCAAGGCCATGCCGGCGATCGGCACGTGCACCGCCAGCGTGTACGACATCGCCTTGCGCAGGTTCATGTAGATGCGGCGGCCGAGGCGGACTGCGGCGACGATCGATTCGAAATCGTCGTTGAGCAACACCAACGCTGCCGCCTCGCGAGCAACGTCGGTGCCACGGCCGCCCATCGCGATGCCGATGTGCGCGGCTCTGAGCGCTGGCGCGTCGTTGACTCCGTCGCCGGTCATCGCCACGATGTCGCCGCCCGACTCGAGCACGTTAACGATGGCGAGTTTCTGCTCCGGCGTTATACGCGCGAAGATGCTGGCGCGGCGCGCACGGTCTCGCACCACGGTCTCGCCGAGCGCGGCCATCTCGGAACCGGTGATCAGCGGTTCCGTCGGCAGACCCGCTTCGCGGGCGATGGCACGGGCAGTCGCCGCGTAGTCGCCGGTGATCATCACCACACGGATGCCCGCTGCGCGACACTCGGCGATCGCTGCCGGGACGTTCGGTCGCAGTGGATCGGCGAAGGCGACCAGGCCCAGCCAGGCGAATTCGAATTGTCGCGGATGCTGTGGCCACGGTGGCCCCGCATGCTCGGCGCGCGCCACACCTAGCACGCGCAAGCCGTCGCTCGCCATGTCCTGCGCCTGGCGCGCAATCGTCTCGCGCTCCGCTTCGCCGAGCGCGCACAACTGAACGACCGCCTCGGGCGCTCCCTTGACAGCGATGACCGCGGGGCCCTGCGCGTTTTCCTGCTGCCACACGTGGGTCATCGCCATCAAGGAAGCCTGGAGCGGGTATTCGTGCGCCAGAACCCGGCCCTCGGTAGGCAACGCCGGCAGCGTTGCGGCCGCGAAGATGCGCAGCGATTTCTCCATGGGATCGAACGGCCGCAGCTCGCTTGCCAGCAGCGCGCCTTCGATCAGGGCGCGCTGAGAGGGTGAGACTCGGTCGAGCGTCCCGCCCGTGACCGCGGTCTCCCCGTCGAGCGTCGCGATCCTCACCAGCGTCATCCGGTTCTCGGTCAGCGTCCCGGTCTTGTCCACGCACAGCACGGTCGCGGCGCCGAGAGTCTCGATGACCGAGAGCCGCCGCGTCAGCACCCGCCTGCGCGAGATCCGCCACGCGCCCACCGCCATGAACACGGTGAGGATCACGGGGAACTCTTCCGGCAGCACGCTCATCGCCAGTGCCAGCCCTGCAAGGAAGGCGTGCAGCGGATCGCCTCGCGTCAACAAGTAAAGCGCGGCCGCCATAATCGACACCGTGATCCCGATGACCGCGAGGCGACGCACCAGGCGGCCCGTCTGCTGCTGAAGCGGTCCTTCCGGCTCCTCGATCGTCGCGAGCGCGCGCCCGATCCTGCCCATGGCGGTGTCCAGTCCCGTCGCCAGAATGCGTACGGTCGCGCCGCCCTGCACGATCATCGATCCCGCGTACACGATCGGCAGACCATCGCCGCCGGGTTGCAGAGCTTCCAGTGCCGCAGTCGACTCGCTCGCTTCGACTGCGCGCTTGGTGACAGGTTGCGATTCTCCCGTGAGCAGCGACTCGTCGGCGGAGAGATCGTTGGCGGCGAGCACGACCGCGTCGGCAGCCACGCGATCCCCCTCCTCGAGCAGCAGCAGATCGCCGGCAACGACCTCGCGTCCGGCGATGAGGCGCACTTCTCCATCGCGCACGACCCGCGCACGCGGGCTGGAGAGGTCGCGCAGCGCGTCGAGCACGCGTTCAGTCTTGCGCTCCTGAACGATGGTGATTCCCATCACGACCCCTACGAAACCGAGCAGCATCAGCGCCTCGCCGTGGTCTCCCAGCGCGAGATAGAGCGCGCCGGCCGCCACCAGCATGAGAAACATCGGCTCGCGCGCAACACCGCCGATGATGGCCAAGAGAGTGCGCTGTTTCCTGCTCGGCAGCTCGTTCGCGCCGTGACGCGAACGACGCGCCGCCACTTCGTGGCTCGAAAGTCCCCGTTCGGGGGATGGGTCAAACGATGTGGTAGCGCGCCCCATGCGGCGGGACCTCCACCGAGGGCCAGCGAGCCTCTGAGCGAATACGCTCGGCGAACGCCATCGCGGTCTCGTGCTCGCCGTGGACCACGAATGCACGCGAGGGCGCCTGCTCGAATGCCCGGACCCAACCTAGAAGCGCGGCCTGGTCCGCATGCGCAGACAAGCCACCGATGGTCGCGATGCGCGCCCGCACCGGAATGTCCTCGCGAAACAACCGCACTTCCCGTGCTCCATCGACGATCTGCCGGCCGAGGGTTCCGGCGGCCTGGAATCCGGTGAACACGACAGCACATTCGGTGCGGCTCAAGTTGTGACGCAGGTGGTGCCTGACACGCCCGGCGTCGCACATGCCGCTGGCGGCAATGATCACCGCGCCGGCGCGGATCGAGTTGAGCGCCTTGGACTCATCCGCTGTTTCGGTGAAGCGCACGCGAACCCTGCCCCGATTCGACTGCTGCCAGCGCAGCACAGCCTGGCCCTCGGCATCGAGCCGTGCCGCGTACTTGAGGGTAATCTCGGTCGCGCGCGTGGCGAGCGGCGAGTCAACAAAGATCGTCAGGTCGGGCGCCCGATTCTGCCGCACGAGGTCGGTGAGCACGTGCAGCACCTCCTGAGTCCGGCCGACGGCGAATGCCGGAATTACTACGTTGCCGCCGGGGAGCGTTTCGCGCAGCAGCGCCGAGAACTCCTCGTAGGTCGCTGCCAGCGTCTTGTGCAGCCGATTCCCGTAGGTGGACTCGACCACGACCACATCGCCGCGGGCGACGGAAGCCGGATCGTCGAGCAGCGGCCGTCCGGGCTGCCCCAGATCACCCGAGAAGACCAACTTGCGCGACTTGCCGCCGTCGTCGACCTGTGCTTCGACGATCGCCGAACCGAGGATGTGGCCGGCGTCGCGGAACCGGCAGCGCACGTTCCGCGCCGGTGAGAATTCCACCCCGTAGTCGATCGCGTCCAGCCGCGGCAGGCAGCGCTCGGCGTCGGCCATGGTGTACAGCGGCGCCTCGACGGAGCACGCATCGTCGCGGTGCCGGGGCTCGCCCCGGGCGTTGTGCTCGGTGCGCCACTGCGCCTCCTTCTCGTGAATGTGAGCCGCGTCGGGAAGCATCACGCCCAGCAGGTCGGCGGTGGCGGGTGTCGCATGGATGCGTCCGCCAAACCCTCGCGCCACCAACCGTGGCAGCAGCCCGGAGTGATCGATGTGGGCATGAGTGAGCACGACCGCGTCGAGCTTGGCCACATCCCAGTCGAGCGCGGCTTCGTTCTTGGCGGCGGCGTCGCGGCCTTGGAACATGCCGCAGTCGATGAGAACTCGGGTGCCGCCGCCGGTCTCGACCAGAAAGCACGAGCCGGTGACTTCCCCGGCTGCGCCCAGGAAGCTGATTTCCATGGGCTCATGCTAGCGTTCCGGGCCGTGGGTCGCTTTGATCCAGCGCGACTCCTGTGCACGCGGTAGCCAGGTCCGCCGATCGCCAGCGCGGCCGCGGCCCAGGGCTGCTGAGGGCATTCTGTCGGCGCGGGGGGCGCCTCGTCGGTCTGTCATTGCCGGGCGAGCGCCTGTGCGAAAATGCGGCCCTCGCCAATGGGGCGTGCCGGGGCACCCGGACCCGTAAGCCACACGTTATTCACAGGAGCCTTTGTGTACCGACTACTCTTTGCCGCATTCGTGGCGTCCGCACTGATCTCGACGGCTGGCGCGCAGACCAAGCAGCGCATCGACAAGGCGGCAGACCTGCCGCGCTTCACCTACAAGCTCGACGGC
>Ga0187778_10000060_pt1 | contig 65726 bp, 66 predicted proteins | sample 1015_Q2_SP5_20_M_FD_132418 | JGI IMG/M metagenome (GOLD analysis project Ga0187778, IMG submission 132418) | Tropical peat soil microbial communities from peatlands in Department of Meta, Colombia - 1015_Q2_SP5_20_MG | ecosystem: Environmental > Terrestrial > Soil > Wetlands > Peat | place...
GTCGTCGTGCCGTGATCGGCGGCGACGACCTGCACGGCGATCGTGTCGGGCACGACCGTGGACTGCGTGCCGGTGGTGTAGGAGTAGTTGCCCGGTGACCCCACCGACACCACGGCGAAGCTCGCCGTGGTGTCGGTCAGCGTGCGGACGTGGGCCTGGCAGGCGGCGGACCCGAACCGGGAGATCACGGCCGGGTTGAGCCGGTCGTAGAGGAAGGTGGCGTCGCCGCCTCGGAACGCGGCCGCCAGCTGCGTCAGGAACGCCCCCGGGTCTTCGGGCCCAGGAGCGGACGCCGTCCCCGAGCCGCCGCCGGAGGTGGTGGCGCCGGCGCCCGTGCCGAGGGTCAGGGCCACCCCGGCCGCGACCAGGGCGGCACCGCCGCCGGCAAGGACGGCCCCGGCGCGCACGCGGCGTCTCACCACGGCTCCCGCGGCCCTGGCACGTGGCTCACGGACGCGATCCTGGCACGTACCGGATCGGCACGCGCCTACGGTTCGGGGCGTGCGGCCCCGACCTTGGCGTGACCACCTGCCGCCCGGCTCGTCGATCGACACGCCTGACCTCACCGCCCGCGGCAGCCTGCCCACCGCATGGGCCGGCGTGTGGGGCGCGCACGCGGATCGGCCCCTCCTCTACGACGCCGGTGCCGGTCCCGACGCCCGCTGGGTCAGTGCCGCCCGCTTCGAGGAGCAGACCCGTCGGGCCGCCGCCCGCTTCGCCGAGCTCGGCCTCGAAGCCGGCGACCGCGTCGTCTGGAGCATGGGGTCCTCGCTGGCGGCCGCCGTGGTCAACATCGGTGCCCTGCGCGCCGGGCTCGTGGTCGTGCCCGCCAACCGGCTCTACACCGAGCGGGAGCTGGGCCACATCGTCGCCGATGTCCGGCCCGCGGCCGCGGTCGTCGACGACCCGCCCCGCGCGCGCTGGATCGAGGACGCTTCGGCCTCGGCGGTGCCGGTGCTCGGGCCCGACCTCCAGGTGCTGCGCGGCGTCGTCCCCGTCGACGCGGCTCGAGCCGCCGCGGTCGATGCCGCGCCGGGCGACGCGCCGGCGCTGATCGCCTATACGTCGGGCACCACGGGCGCTCCGAAGGGAGCGGTGCTCACGCATGCCAACGTGCTCGCCAACAGCGAGTCGGTCTCGCTGACGTGGCGCTGGCAGCCCGAGGACCGCCTCGTGCACGCGCTCCCCATCTTCCACGGCCATGGCCTGTGCGTGGCGCTCTACACCTCGCTGCTCGTCGGCGCCTCGGTGGTGCTGCTCCCGTCATTCGACGTCGACGGTGTGCTCGACGCCTCCGACGCGCATGGCGCCACGCTCTTCTTCGGGGTCCCGACCATGTACCACCGCATCGCCGCCTCCGGCCGTGCCCGGGAGCTGTCGCGGCTTCGCCTCGCGGTGTCGGGCTCAGCCCCGCTGGCGGCGGAGCTCCATGGTGCCCTGGAGCGCGACGCCGGCACACGGGTGCTCGAGCGCTACGGGATGACCGAGACGCTGATGACGTTGTCGAACCCCTACGACGGCGAGCGGCGGGCGGGAACGGTCGGCTTCCCCTTCCCGGGCGTCGATGCCTGGATCGGCGAGGAGCCGCCGCCCGATGCCGCCGTCGCCCGCGAGCCGGCGGGCACCGGGGTGGACGCCGGAACGGACGCCGGAACGGACGCCGCCGAGATCCTGGTCCGGGGACCGACGGTGTTCGCCGGCTACTGGGAGCGGCCGGCGGCGAGCGCAGAGCGCTTCGCCGGGTCCGGCTGGCTGCGCACGGGCGACATGGGGTCGGTCGATGCCGACGGGTACGTGGCCATCCGGGGCCGGCGTACCGACATGGTCATCTCGGGCGGCTACAACGTCTACCCCGCCGAGGTGGAGGACGCGCTCCTCGCCCACCCCGCGGTGCGCGAGGTGGCGGTCACCGGCACGCCGTCGGACGAATGGGGCGAGGTGGTCACCGCCTGGGTCGTGGCCGACGGCCCGGCCCCGCCGGCCGGCGACCTGTTGGCGTTCGCCGCGGCGCGCCTCGCGCCGTACAAGCGGCCGCGTCAGGTCCACTTCGTCGACGCCCTGCCGCGCAACGCCATGGGCAAGGTCGTGCGCGGCGCACTGGGGTAGGGACCGTGCCCTCGGGGAGCCCCGTCGCCGTGGTGAGGGGGAGATGGGCTGGCTAAGGTCACGGAGTCGACACGTTTCAGGTCTCGGTGACTGCTCCCTCATCGGAGGTGGCGGCTGAACTAAGCCGCAGCATGGTCCAGCGACGGCTGGCGGCCTGTGCGCACGTCGGGAGCCCCATCACCTCGACGTACTGGTGGAAGGGCGGCCTCGAGGAGTCGGTGCCGGAATGGCCGGTCGTGCTCAAGACGACGGGGGACCGCATGGCGGCCCTCATCGAAGCCGTCAGAGCGGCCCACCCGTACGACACGCCCGAGATCGTGGCCACCAGGATCGAGGCGGGCGACCCCGACTACCTCGCGTGGGTGGAAGCGGAGACACGACAAGCCCCGGGCCAGTGACTTCGGCGGGTGGAGCGGACCGTGGGCTAGCGTTCGGGCGATGGCGACGTTCCTCATGCTGTCCACGCTCGGCCCCGAGGGCATGGCCACGCTGCGCACGAACCCCCAGCGATTGCGCGAGGTGAACAGCGAGGTCGAGGCCATGGGAGTGCGCATCGTCGCCCAGTGGGCGCTGCTCGGCCAGTACGACTTCGCCACGGTCATCGAGGCGCCCGACGAGCAGACGGTGGCCAGGGTGGCGGTGACGCTCGGGGCGCGCGGCACGCTGAAGACCAAGACGCTCACCGCGATGTCCGTGGACGAGTTCATCGCCGCGGTGTCGGGCTGATCGGCGCGGCCTCGCCGGCGGGCCGCGGGTGGCGTGTCAGTGACTCAGTACCACCACAGGCCCTGCTTGCGGCGCTCGGGCCGGATCTCGTCCTCCGTGAAGACGTCCGGGAGCACGCTCCCGTCGGACACTCGCCGGATGCGGTACCCCCCGGCGACCACCTCGTCGACCTCGAAGCCGTGTGTCCACGAACCGACGAACCGGCTCCGCACGTCGACGCGCGTGCCGTGCGGCAGTGGTTCTGCAAGCGCGCTCTCGCCCACTTCGTACATGGTATTTGCCACGTCCGGGTCCTCCTGCGACCCCCGCTCCTCGGAGCTCCGGTGCCTGCCCGTCCGACCGACATCTTGGGCCCTCGGGACCCGCAGCACAATGGCGAAGGGCACAACACGACGGGCGGGACCGGGGGGAGCCCGGCGGTGATCCGGGAGCCCGACCTCCGCACCGAGGGCGCCCTGTGGCGCTCGGGTCACCGCGTCGTCGCCGGCGTCGACGAGGTCGGCCGCGGCGCGTGGGCGGGGCCGCTCACGGTGGGTGTCGCGCTGGTCGGCGCCCCCGCGGCGCTCGGCGCGACCGGGCCCGACGGGCGGAGCCGCCCGCCGACGCGCCGGCGCTTCCCCAGGGGGCTGCGCGACTCCAAGATGCTGGCCGAGGCACGCCGGGAGGAGATGTTCGTCCAGGTCACCAAGTGGTGCACGGCCTGGGCGGTCGGCCACGCCGAGGCGGCCGAGTGCGACGAGCTCGGCATGACGGCGGCCCTGCGGTTGGCCGCGGCCCGGGCATTCCGGGCGCTGCCCGACGACCTCGTGCCCGACGCGGTTGTGATCGACGGGCCGATGGACTTCGTCACGCCGCCGGCACAGGGAAGCTTCGGCTTCGACGTCGAGTCGCGCCCGTGGTGGGCACCAGAGGTGCGCACCGAGGTCGACGGCGACGCGCGCTGCGCCTCGGTCGCGGCGGCGTCCGTGCTCGCGAAAGTGACGCGCGACCGCATCATGCGCGAGCAGGCGGCTTTCTACCCGGCGTTCGACTTCGACCGGAACAAGGGGTACCCGTCGCCGTCGCACCAGCGCGCCCTGTGCGGCTACGGGCTCACCGCCGTCCACCGGCGCTCCTGGGCCTTCGTCGACGACCTCCCGTGGCGCGCGACGTGGGCCCGGCCCTACGCCGAGGCGGGCGCCTCGGCGTGATCCTCAGTTGGCGGCGGGCTCCTTGGGGAGCCCGAGCACGCGCTCGCCCACGATGTTGCGAAGGATCTCGTCGGTCCCACCGGCGATGCGCATGGCGGGGATGCCGAGGACGAACTGGGACCACGCGTAGGTGCCCCACTCGCCGCCGTCGGCGATCAGCTTCGGGCCCAGCACCGAGGCCAGGAGCTCGCCCATGCGCTGCATGTTGGCGGTGAGCGACATCTTGGCGATCGACATCTCGGGCCCAGGTGCCTGCCCGGCGGCGATCTTGGCCATGGTGCGCAGGTTGGTGTAGGCGGCGACCCGCCCGTTGATGACGATCTGGGCGAGCTGCTGGCGGATCAGCCTGTCGCCCGCCTTGCCCTGGTGGCGCACGAGCTCGATGAGCCGCTGCGTGCCCCCGCCGCCGCTGGCCATGGACCCGCCGCCGATGGCGGCCCGCTCGTTCATGAGCGTGGTCAGCGCCACCGCCCAGCCGCCGTTGACGTCGCCGAGGCGGTGGCTGTCGGGGACCCGGACCTCGGTGAAGAAGACCTCGTTGAAGGAGGCGCCCCCGGTCATCTGGCGCAGGGGGCGCACCTCGACGCCCGGCGCGTGCATGTCCACCACGAAGCCGGTGAGGCCCTTGTGCTTGGGCGCATCGGGGTCCGTTCGGCAGATGATCTCGCCGATGTCGGAGAACTGGGCGCCCGAGGTCCACACCTTCTGCCCCGTGACCACCCACTCGTCCCCGTCGCGTACGGCCCGCGTCTGGAGCGAGGCCAGGTCGCTGCCCGCGCCGGGCTCGCTGAAGAGCTGGCACCCGACGATCTCGCCCCGCCACATGGCCTTCAGGTAGCGCTGCTTCACCTCGTCGGTGGCGTGCGCCAGGATCGTCGGCGCCACCATGCCCAGCCCGATGCCGTAGGGGGTCATGGGCGGGGTGTCGAAGCGCGACTCGATGCCGTCGTAGAGGCGCTGGTACGACCGGGGCAGGCCGCGCCCGCCGAGCTCCTCGGGCCCCGTGATCCAGCCGAAGCCGGCGTCGAAACGGGTCCTGGCCCACACCCGGGCGGCCTCGAGCTCGGCGCGCTCCTCCTCGGGGGACTTCTCCGGCAGGACCGCCACCTCGTCCGATCCTTCGCCCCAGGCCCGGGTCACCTCGACCCGGGGGCTGGCATTGGCCTCCAGGAACGCCGTGGCCTCCCGCTCGAAGTCCGTCTCGGAGATCTGTGGCGCCATCGGGGCTCCCCTTTGTGGTCGGAGGTGGTGGTCGGCAGGGCTCGGTCAGCGTACCGAGGGGGCGAGAACCGCCGCCAAGGCGGTGCCCGTGTACCGAAAACGCGAGAAACGACACGACGGCGGGGTCGAGGCGGTAGAAAGGAGGCAATGGCTTACGTGCTGGCTGTCCTGGCCGCGTTCGCCAATGCCACCACGACGATCCTCCAGCGCATGGGGGTCGAGACCGCCCCGGCCGACACCACCATGCGCCTGAGCCTCCTGGCCTACGCCATCCGGCGCACGGTCTGGCTGGCGGGGTTCGGCGTGATGGTGGGGGCGTTCCTCCTCCAGGCCTTCGCCCTGCACTACGGGACCCTGACCTCGGTGCAGCCCATCTTGACCCTGGAGCTTCCCTTCCTGGTGGCCATCCTGTGGCTGTGGTTCCGCCAGCACATGACCTGGCGGGAGTGGCTCGGCGCCCTCGGGGCCGCCGGCGGGCTGGCGCTGTTCCTGGCGGTGGCGAACCCCATCTCCGGCGGCGAGGTGCCGAGCCCGTCCGACTGGGGCCTCGTCACCCTGGTGTGCGTGTGTGCGGTCACGGGGGCCGTCCTGCTCACCCGGGTCGGCCCTATTGCGTGGAAGGCGGCATGGTTCGGTGTGGCCGCGGCCATCGACTTCGCGCTCACCGCCGCCTTCATCAAGCAGATGACCCGCGACATCTCGGCCCACGGCTGGGGCTTCCTCGCCCACTGGTCGCCCTACGCCGTGGCCGTGGCCGGCGTGATGGGCCTGTTCCTGGCGCAGAACGCGTTCCACGCGGGACCGGTCACGGCTTCGCAGTCCACCCTGGTGATCGTGGACCCGCTGGCGTCGGTGGCCATCGGCATCGGCCTGTTCAACGACAGCGTGCGCACGGGCGGGGCCGCGGTGCCCCTGGAGGTCGTCGGGCTCAGCATCATGTTCGCCGGCGTGCTCAGCCTGGCCATGTCGCCGCTGGTGGCCCACGTGAAGTCGGAGAGCGGGGAGGACGACCACCTCCTCACGCAGCGGTGGCGGCATCTCCACGGCGAGGCCGAGGGTGAGGGCGGAACGGGGGCGGCATGGGGAACGAGCTGAGCGGGAGCTCGGGCGACGAGGAGGACGACGGCGGGGAGGGTGAGCCGGCGTTCGATCCCTGGGAGGCGGTGCTCGAGCGGATCGACGACGCCGCTGCGCTCGCCGGCCTCGACCCCAACGTCCACATCTTGCTGCGCGTCCCCGAGCGGCTCCTCGAGGTGGCAGTGCCCGTGCGCATGGACGACGGGCACGTGGAGGTGTTCAAGGGCTGGCGCGTCCACCACGACACCTCGCGGGGCCCGGCCAAGGGCGGGATCCGCTTCCATCCCGCGCTGCGTGCCGAGGACGTGGCCGCCCTGGCCGCCGACATGACGCTCAAGACAGCGGTGATCAACGTGCCCTTCGGCGGCGGCAAGGGCGGCGTCCGCTGCGACCCGCGCCGGCTCTCGGCGGGGGAGCTCGAGCGCCTGACCCGGCGCTACACCTTCGAGATCGCGGTGATCCTGGGCCCCGACCGCGACATCCCCGCCCCCGACGTCAACACCGACGAGCGGGTGATGGCCTGGCTCATGGACACCCTCGACATGCTGGGCGGACGCGCCCAGCCCGGCGCGGTGACGGGCAAGCCCCTCGCCGTGGGCGGGATGCGCCTGCACACCGGGGCCACGGCGTCGGGGGTGGTGCGCTGCGTACGCGCCGCCTTCGAGGCGATGGAGATGCCGTTGCCCGGGGCGCGCGCCGTGATCCAGGGGTTCGGCAAGGTCGGCGCACCCCTCACCTTCCTCCTGTCCTCCGCCGGCATGCGGGTGGTGGCGGTGGCCGACGTGCTCGGGGCGGTCTACAACCCCGGCGGCCTCGACGTCACCGACCTCTCGGACCATGTCAACGCCACCGGCTCCGTGGCGGGGTTCGAGGGCGGCCAGCCCATCGACGGGCACGACATCTGGGCCGTGGACGCCGAGCTGGTGGTCCCCGCCGCGCTGGAGGGGGCGCTCGACGACGCGGCGGCCAAGGAGCTCAAGGCGTCGTTGGTCGTCGAGGCGGCCAACGGGCCGACGACGCCGGCCGCCGACGCCGTCCTCGCCGGGCGCGGTGTGACCGTCGTGCCCGACATCCTGGCCAACGCGGGCGGGGTGACGGCCTCCTACTTCGAATGGGCGCAGAGCCGCCAGGGCTACGCCTGGGAGGAGGACGTGGTCGCCACCCGCCTGGCGCGCTCCATGGACGACGCCTTCACCACGGTGTGGGCGCGGGCCAAGGCGATGAGCGTGTCGATGCGCCGCGCCGCGGGGGTGGTGGCGGTGGAGCGCCTCAGCGACGCCATCGAGGCGCGCGGTCTGTTTCCCTGACGGCCGACCCTCCGATGGCGGGCCCGCTCACCAGCCCCGGTCGATCCACTCCTGGAGGTGCGGGCGCTCCGCGCCCACCGTGGTGTCGGCCCCGTGCCCCGGCAGGACGAGGGTGGCGTCACCGAAGCGGGAGAAGATCCGCTCGTCGATGGAGCGGATGATGGCGCCGAAGTCCCCGCCCGGGAACTTCGTCGCCCCCGGACCCCCGGGGAACAACGTGTCGCCCGTGAAGAGCAGCGGCGTGCCCTCGACGGCGAAGCAGATCGACCCCGGTGTGTGGCCGGGGGTGGCGATGGTCCGCAGGCGCATGCGGCCCACTTCGATCACCGCGTCGTCCTCGAGGATGAGGTCGTAGGAGGGGAGCATCCCGGCGTCGGCCTGGGTCACCGCCACCTCGTAGCCGGCGTCGCGCACCGCGGGAACGGCCTGGATGTGGTCCCAGTGCCCATGGGTTTCGATCACCTGGCGCACGCCGAGGTCCCGGCACAGCTCGAGCAGCAGCTCGTGCTCGTTGGCGGCGTCGATCAAGACCGCCTCTCCGGTCTGGCGGCAGCGCACCACGTGGACGTTGTTGTCCACGGGCCCCACCACCACCCGGTGGACCTCGACCAGGGTGTCCTCGTAATGGGCCATGGCGACTCCTCTGGGCGGGGGGACGGTCGCCGGCCAGCTTATTGACCCGTTGGTCAACTCGGCGCGCCGTCTGGTAGACAACCATCGTCGCGTGAGCGCCCGGCGTCCGGGATTCGCCCCTGAGCCCCGGGCCGCCCCGCGCCCGGAGAGCACAGTCGCCCCAAACCACCAAGGGGGAGCAGGGATGAATTTCGCCTTCAGCGAGGAGCAGGAGGAGCTCCGCCGGTCGGTGCGCCGGTTCCTCGAGGACAAGTCGCCGATGACCGAGGTCCGGCGGCTCATGGAGACGACCGAGGGGTTCGACCGGGCGGTGTGGGACCAGATGGCCAACCAGCTCGGCCTGCAGGCCCTGACCATCCCCGAGGAGTACGGCGGTGCGGGCTTCGGCTACGTCGAGCTGACCGTGGTGCTCGAGGAGATGGGGGCCGCCCTGCTGTGCGCCCCCTATTTCGCCACCGTCGGCCTCGCCGCCAACGCGCTGCTGTCGTCGGGTGACGAGGGCGCCAAGAAGGACCTGCTCCCCGGCATCGCCGCCGGTGAGACCATCGCCACGCTGGCGCTGACCGAGGACACCGGCCGCTGGGACCTCGACGGCGTGACGCTGGCCGCGGCCGAGTCCGGCGGGGGCTGGACGCTCGACGGGCACAAGATGTTCGTCGTCGACGGGCACGTGGCCGACCTGATCCTCGTGGCGGCGCGCACCGGCCGCGGCGTGAGCCTCTTCGCCGTGGAGGGCGGGGCGGGCGGCCTCACGTGCACGCCGCTGGCCACCATGGACCAGACGCGCAAGCAGGCGCGCCTCGAGTTCGCCGGCACCCCTGCCCGCCTGGTCGGCGAGGAGGGCGCGGCCGGCGACGTGCTCACGCGCACGCTGGACCTCGCCGCGGTGGCGCTGGCCGCCGAGCAGGTCGGCGGGGCGCAGCGCTGCCTCGACATGTCCGTCGAGTACGCCAAGACCCGCATCCAATTCGGGCGGCCGATCGGCTCCTTCCAGGCCATCAAGCACAAGTGCGCCGACATGCTCCTGGAGGTGGAGTCGGCGAAGTCGGCCGCCTACTACGCCGGCTGGGCCGCGGCCGAGGACTCCGACGAGCTGCCGGTGGTGGCCAGCCTGGCCAAGTCCTACTGCTCGGAGGCCTACTTCCACGCCGCGGCAGAGAACATCCAGATCCACGGCGGGATCGGGTTCACCTGGGAGCACGACGCCCACCTCTACTTCAAGCGGGCCAAGTCCTCCGAGCTGCTCCTGGGCGACCCCAGCTACCACCGCGAGCTGTTGGCCCAGCGCATCGGCATCTGACCAGGCGCCCGGGCCCGGCCCGGCCTGGTCCCTGCCGGCGCCGGCGCGTGCCCCCGGGGGGCGGCGCCGGGCGGGCGATACTGGTGCGGTGGAGGAGCGCCCGGAGCCACGCACGGGCCCTCGGGCGTCGGACGAGGAGCGCGAGCGCTTCGCCGCGATCCTCCAACGCCACTTCGCCGAGGGCCGCCTCGGGGTCGAGGAGTTCTCGGAGCGGGTCGACCGGGTGCTGAGGGCGCGCACCTTGGGCGAGCTCTACGAGCTGGTGGCCGACCTGCCCCAGCTCCCTGCGGTGGAGCGGCCGTCGACGCCGGTGCGCCCGGCGCGCCGGCACTGGTGGCGACGGCACCGGGACGCGGACGCGTGAACAGGACGGTGCGGATGCCCATGACCTGGGAGCGCATCGACGGCCCCGCGGGCGAGATGGCCGTCCACCTGGTGCGGCCAGCGGGCGCCGCGCCCGCCCCGTCGGGGTCCCTGGTCGTGGTGCACGGGTTCCCCGTGGTGCCGGCCAGCGCGGACACCACCGGCCGCAGCCTGCCGGCCCTGGGCGACCGCCTCGCTGCCGAGTCGGGGTGGCCGGTGCTCTGCGGCTGCCTGCGCGGGGTCGGCGGGTCCGCCGGCGATTTCTCGATGGCCGGGTGGATGGAGGACCTGGCCGCCCTGGTCGACGAGGCCGAGCGGCACGTGGCCCGCGGCGGCGTGTGGATGGTGGGCTTCGGCACCACCGGGGCGTTGGCCCTGTGCGTCGCCGCCGGCGACGAGCGGGTGCGCGGGGTAGGCATGCTCGGCTCGCCCTCGAGCTTCGCCGACTGGGCCGTCGACCTGCCCGGGATGGTCGCCTTCGGCCGCGCCGCCGGCGTCATCTCCGACGAGGGCTTCCCGCCCGACCTCGCCGCCTGGGGCGCACCGTTCACGTCGTTGCGACCCCTCGAGGCCGCCGCGGCCGTGGGGGACCGGCCGCTCCTGATCGTCCACGGCGCCGAGGACGAGTCCGTGCCCGTGTCCGACGCCCGCCTGCTGGCCGAGGCCGCCGGCGCCAGCGCCGAGCTGCACATCCTGCCCGGCGCCGGCCACCGCCTGCGCGCCGATCCCCGGGCCATCGCCTTGCTGGTCGGGTGGCTCGAGCGCCAGGGACCGTGACGGGCACCCCGCCCCTCCACCGCCGCCGGACCTCCCCGGCGCTGCGGCGCCGGCGACGAGCCCTCGGTGCCGGCGCAGGTGCCATGCTCGCCCTGGCGGTGGTGGCGGCGGCGATGGTCTCGGGCCCGTCCACGTCGCACCCCGCCCTGTCGCGCACCGCGGCGCGGGGTCCGGGCACGACCTCCTCGACAGCGGTCACGACGGCACCCCCCACCACGACCCGCCCGGCGGGCCCGCCCTACGCCGTCGCCGACTCGTCCATCATCTTCACGGACCCCAGCCGGCCCACGCCGGCCCGCGGCAGCGTCCCGGCCCACCCCGGACGCACGCTGCGCACCATCGTCCGCCGGCCGGTGGGCGCGCCCGGACCGCTCCCGCTGGTCGTCTTCGTCCACGGCTGGAACAGCGAGCCCGAGTACTACGAGCCGCTGCTCGACACCTGGGCCGCGGCCGGGTACTTGGTCGTCGCGCCGGAGTTCCCGGGCTCCGCGCAGAACCTGCCGGGCACGCCCGTGAGCGACTACGCGGCGCAGGCCCTCGACGTCTCGTTCGTCATCACCCAGGTGCTCGGCGGGGTGCTCGGGCCGGTCGACCCGAACCGCATCGTGGCGGCAGGCCACTCCGACGGCGGGACGACCACCGCCATCCTCGCCCTCGCGCCCCAGTACCAGGACCCGCGCATCAAGGCCTACCTGTCGCTGGCCGGTCAGATCCCGCCCGACGTCTCCGCGCCGTGGGGCGCGAGCCGCACGCCCGGGGTCCTGCTGGTGGCGGTCGGGACCGACGACGAGTACGGCAACGAGGCATTGTCGACCCAGCTCTACGACACCGCCCAGATGACCAAGGCGTTCATCAACGTGCCGGGAGGGTCCCACCTCGGCCCCTTCGTGTCGGCGACCCCGATGGCCGACAGCGTGCGGGCGGCCACCGTGGCCTTCATGAACCTGGTGCTGGCCGACCCCGGCCATGTCACCGCCGGGCAGCTGCTCCAGGCCCTGGCGGCACCGGCGGGATCGAGCGCCTATCAGGTGAGCGCCGCCGACAACTGACCGCCCCCGTCGCTGGAGGACCGACCCATGTGGCGCGTGCTGCGCCAGATCAGGTCAGCCCGAGCGAGGAGGACGTCCCGATCACCATGACGGGCCCCTGCGCGGGGTCCATCCACTGGAGCACGGCCACGAGGTCGGGCTGGGGGATCGAGACGCACCCGGCGGTGCCGCCGCCGGTGGACACGTGGAAGAAGATGGCGCTGCCCATGGGGGGGTCGGCCACCACGGGGCTCACGTTGTAGGCGATGACCGCGGCGTAGTCGTAGGCCGGGTTCTCGTCGATGAGGTGCTCGGGCTGCGCCCCCGCGGTCGCCGCACCGACGACCCAGAGGTTGTAGTCCGTCGTCGTCGGGTCGTCGTCCCAATAGTCGTCGGGGGTCACCTGGCGGTACTGGTAGCGGACGCCGGGGTCGGCATCGATGCCGAAGAAGAAGGGCTCGAAGCCGTAGGTGCCCGACGGCGTCCTGCCGTCCCCCTCGCGCTTCTGCCCCGGCGGGGCCAGGCCGTCGACCCCGACGAATCCCTGATAGGGACCGAAGGCGCGCTGCCAGGCGCCGCCTTGGAGCTCGTAGGCGGTCACGGTGGCGACGTCGGTGCCGTAGCCGGCGGTGGTCACGGTGATCACCTGGCGGGCCGAGCCGATGCCGGGCAGCGAGGCGACGGGGCTCGCGGGGGGCGGCGGCGGACGCGGCGCGGCCGTGGTGGTCGTGGTGGGCGGCGCGGTCGTGGTGGTGCTGGTCGACGTCGTGGTGGTGCTGGTGGACGTCGTGGTGGTGCCGGTGGTCGCCGCCGGGCGCGCGGCCGACGTGTGGTGCCGCGGGGCGCCCGACGAGGTCGCCGCATAGGCGCCCGCTGCGGCCGCCACTAGCACGACGCCGATGGCCGTGCCGAGCACGACCGCACCACGCCGCCCCGACCCGGCACCGGAGCCCGAGGCACCGCCACCGGCCGGGTCGGTGGCTCCGGTAGCGTCGTCCCCCGTGGTCCCGCCCCGGCGATCGCGCTCGTCGGTGTCCGTCATGGTGTCGGTGCTGTCTCTCGTCTCGTCGGGTGTGCTGGCGTCGTGCGGCACGAGCGGGTCGGGCACGGCCCGGGCCACCACGGCCGCATCGGCCGCGTCCAGTTCAGCGCACGCCGGCGCCCCTGGGGGCGCACCCTCCTCCACCACCACCAGCACCCCGACGACCACCACCACCCCGACGACCACCACCACGACGGTCCCGCCGTTCACCGACAGTGTCTCGGGGGTGACCGCGGCGGACCTGGGGGCGTCGTGGCACCCGGGTTGCCCGGTGGGTCCGCAGGACCTGAGCCTGCTGCAGATGAGCTATTGGGGATTCGACGACCAGCCCCACACGGGGTCGATGGTGGTCGCCACCAGCGTGACCCAGGCCGTGCTCCAGGTCTTCTCCACCCTCTACGCGGAGCGGTTCCCCATCCGCCAGATGGTGCCGATCTCCCAGTACGGCGGGAGCGACCCGGCCTCCACGGCGGCCGACAACACCGCCGGCTTCAACTGCCGCTATGCGGTCGCCCCCGGGCCGCCCCAGTGGTCGGCTCACGCCTATGGCATCGCCATCGACGTGGACACCGTCGAGAACCCCTACATCGAGGGCGGCCAGGTCCTGCCGCCAGACGCCACGGCGTACGCGGACCGCTCGGACGTGCGGCCGGGGATGGCCGTGCCCGGTGGTCAGCTGGTCGAGGCCTTCGCGGCGGTGGGCTGGCAGTGGGGTGGGCGCTGGACGGGGTCGCCGGACTACCAGCACTTCTCGGCGAACGGCCAGTAGTCGGCGCCGCACCTCGGGCCCGGCTCCGGGCCGGTTCCGGGCCCGGCTCACGGTACCGGCCTCAGCCGGCCGCACCCTTCGACACCGCCCTCGCCACCGCGCCCCAGGCCTCGAGCGACGCGGGGTCCATCGACCAGGCGGCGCCGGCGAAGTAGAGCACGAGACGGTCCGCCACGGCCCCGTAGCGTGCCCGAAGCACGGCCGGCACGTCCTCGTAGGACCCCGTGACCACGAACTCGTCGAGCAGCTCGTCGCCGATCACGGCCACCATGCCGGCGACGTCGCCGGCCTTCTGGTGTTCACGCAGCTTCGCCGTGGTGCCCTCGGCGCCGAGCAGGTCGAAGACGAACGCGTAGTTGGGCGTGGAGCCGTAGAAGGCGATCTGGGCGCGTGCCCGCTCGCGCCAGGCGGCGCGCTCCTCGTCGGTGTCGCCCAGGGCGGTGAACACGGGCACCGTGACGTGGAGCGCGTCCCGGTCGCGACCGGCCTCGGCGGCGCCCGCCCGCAGGTTGGGGAGGACGACCTCCTGGAGGTAGCGCGGGTGGTTGAGGGGGTGCACGTGCACGCCGTCCGCCACCGCTCCGGCCAGGCGAAGCATGTATGGGTTGACCGCGGCCACGTCGATCGGCGGGTCCGCGACCTCGATCGGGCCGGGCGACCACTGCGGGGGCAGGAGCGAGAGGCGGTAGAAGGTGCCCTCGAACGCCAGCGGGGCCTTGCCCCGGAAGGCGGCGAAGCAGGCCTTGACCGCCCGGACGTACTCGGCCAGCCGAGGACCGGGGTGGTCGAACGGGGCGTCGTACCGCCGCTCGATGTGGGCGCGCACCTGCGTGCCGAGCCCCAGGCGGAACCGGCCGCCGGTCACGTCGGCCAGCTCCCACGCCACCTGCGCCGTGACCATCGGGCTGCGGGGGAAGGCGACGGCGATCCCCGTCGCAAGGTCCACGTCGGCGGCCAGCGCGGCGGCGGCGCACGACAGGTACGCGCTGCGGCCCCCTTCGGTGACCACGATCCCGTCGAACCCGGCGCCGGCCGCGTCCTTGGCCAGCTGCTGGACGGAGCGAAGCGGGCCCCCGAGGGTCATGAGGTCCACCTTCACGGCACCCGTTGCTCCGTGCCGGCGGCCTCCAGGGCCGCGTCGATCGCGCCGCGCAACGTCGATGCGGCGCGGCGAGGGTCGTCGGACTCGACGAGGTGGCGCACCACGACGAAATGGCGCGCCCCGGCCCGGGCGACGGCCGGCACCGTCTCGGGCGTGATCCCGCCGGTGACGAAGACGGGGTGGGGCGAGCGGGACGCGGCGTAGGTCACGTAGTCCAGACCGGTCCCCGCACGCCCCGGCTTGGTGGGTGTCGGGACGACGGGCCCCGCCGAGAGGTAGTCCACGGGCTCCCCGACCCCCGCGTCGAGTTCTGCGGGCGCGTGCGTGGACAGGCCGAGGAGCGCGTCGGGCCCGAGGATGCGCCGGGCCAGCCCGGCGGGCGCGTCGTCCTGCCCGACGTGCACGCCGTCCATGCCGGCCTCGAGCGCGAGGTCGGGCCGGTCGTTGAGGATGCAGGGCACGCCATGGGCGGCGCACACCCGCTTCGCCAGCCGGGCCCGGGCCACCAGGGGACCTGCTTCCAGGGTCTTGTCCCGGAGCTGGACGAGGTCGACCCCGCCCGAGAGACACCCGTCGAGGAACGCCTCGAGGTCCGGCCGGTCGGGCGTGCACAGGTACAGCCGGCGGTGCGCGAGGTCCCAGGCCCCGGCCCCCGCAGAGGTCACCGCGTGCGGGCCTTCGCCCGCGTGGCCCGCGTGGCCCGCGTGGCCGATCCCGCGGTGGCGCCCTGTGCCGACGCCTTGGTCGCAGCCTTCAGGTCCTGCTTGAAGGCGCGCACGCGGGTGAGCGTCTCGGTATCGACGATGTCCGCCACCGAGCGGAAGCAACCCTGCTCGCCGTAGGGCGTCGAGGCCTCTCGCCACCCGTCGGGCTGCACGCCCAGCTGCTTGCCCAGCAGCGCGGCGAAGATCCTGGCCTTCTGGTCGCCGAAGCCGGGAAGGGCCTCGAGCCGCCCCACCAGCTCCTTGCCCGACGACACGCCCTTCCAGACGTTGTCCGCCCGCCCGCCGTACTCCTCGACGAGCACGCGGCTCGTGCCGTGGACGCGCCGCGCCATCGATCCCGGGTACCGGTGCAGCGCTGGGCGCTGCACGAACACGGCGGCCAGCTCGTCGGGGTCCATGGATGCGACCAGTGCCGGGGAGAGCCTCTTGCCCAGGCGCCTCTGGAGCTCCGCCGGGGCCGCGAAGGCGACCTCGATCATCACCTGCTGGTCGAGGAGCATGCCCATGAGCAGCGCGAACGGGTTGGCGCTGATGACCTTGTCCGCTTCGGCATTCTGGGAGAGGTGCAGGCCCACGCCCGGAACGTTACCCGGCACCCTGCTAGAGGAACAGTCGTCGCCCGTACCAGTCGTGCGTGTCGACCACACCTGGTGCAACGAAGAAATAGCCACCGCCAAATGGCTGCACGTAGTCGATGAGCGGCTCTCCGATAAGACGGGTCTGGACGGTCTCGAATTGGCGGTGCACGTCTTGCTGGAAGCAGACGAAGACGTGACCGGCCTGGATGTTGCCGTTGGCGTCGAGGCCAAGATCGTAGTTGTAGGAACGCCGGAGCAGTCGCTGGTCGGCCGTGGCGGGGGTTCGGGGGTTCGACAGCCGGATGTGCGCGGTGAGGGGGATGACTTCGCCCTCGGGGTCGGCGGCGTAGTTCGGAGTGTCGAACTCGCTGTTGCCGTCAAGCGGGGCCCCTGAGTCCTTGCGACGACCGAACATCCCTTCCTGTTCGGTCAACGAGACCCGGTCCCAGAACTCGACCAACATGCGGATCAGGCGCACGACCTGATAGGAACCGCCTTGGGCCCAGGCCGGCTCGCTCGGGTCGTTCACCCAGACCAGGCGGGCGGCGAGATCGCCGACGGGATTGGCGGTGCCGTCCTTGAACCCGAGTAGGTTCCGGGCCGTTCCCGACGGACGCGGCGGGGCGGCGTAGCCCTCGATCTTCCAGCGTGGCTGCATCGCCCCGCGGGTGTGCTTGGCGACGTCCCGGATGGCATGGTGCACGGTGTCGGGGTGGTTGGCACACAGCTGCAGGAGGAGATCGCCGTGCAGCCACGCCGGTACGGGGGAGTCGTCCGGGAAGACGCGCATCGGTGTGAGGTGCCTGGGCTTCTTGTCGGCCAGCCCGAACCGACCGTCGAAGAAGCTGGAGCCGAGCGCCACGGTGACCGTCAGGCCGTCGGCCGGGATGACGGGCCCGAGCACGTCGCTGTCGGGAGGGGGCTGGTCGAATGCTGGCTCGGGAGGCCCGCCGCCGGTGGCGAGAAAGCGGCTCCTCGTCGTGATGGTCTGCAGGAGCTCGGCCACCTCCCCCTTCGAGGCGGCAGTGAGGTCGAACGCGGCGAAACAGGCTGCGCTCTGCTTCTGCGCCGGCGCCGGGGTGAGGATCCCGGCCTGATGGGTGCCGTGGAAGGGGTAGGAGCCGACGCCGGTTGGTGCGGCCTCGGCATCGGCGGGGTCGGCGGCACCCAGGATCCCTCCGCCGGTGAGCGCCGTGCCGGCGGCGCCCACGACGGCTCCCTTGAGAAGGCTCCGGCGACTGAAGTGCATCGGTGGGAAGGCCATCAGCTGTCTCCGCCCCCACTGGCCGCAATTCCGGGGACCTGGAGGAGGTCGGGAACCGGTGCCAGCGTCTCCAGGAGCGCGCCCAGGGCGGCGTTCACCTGCTCGTGGGCGGCTTGGGAGACCTGTTGGGCAGGCTGCCACTGCCCGTTGTCCTGAGTGGCGCTCAGCGCACTTTGTAGGGCGTCCATCTGGGCGTCCGCGGTGGCCACGAGAGTTGGCGCCCGTGGGGCGATGAGCGGAGCGAGTTCGCCGAGGATGACGCGGGTGGCCTGGAGATCCGCGGCCGTCTCCGCGTAGGCGGCACCGGCCCCGAGATCGTCGATGCCCGACAGATGGTCCCGCAGCGAGTCTTCGAGAATCTCGTGCGCCCGCGTCGGCAGATTGGTCGGGTCGCCGGCGATCAGGGTCGAATCGAGATTGCCCTGCAGAGTGGCGATGTCGGCTGAAAGGGTCTTAGTGATGGGGAGCAGGGTGCTCGCGCTCTGTCCGTGCCAGAGGCCGTATTCGAGGCGGTGCAGCCCGATGAAATTGGGGTCGTCCACCCCACCGGGAAGTCCGTCGGGGAGGCCGTCCACCGCCTCGCCCTCGGCCCCGAAACTGTCGTAGGAGGCGCCGACTCGCTCCCAATCGAGCTCGGCACTCAGCCAATCGCTCCGAGCGGCGGTGAGATTGTCCGCCATCAGGTCCTGCTGAATGGTCGTCACGGCCGCGCCGAGCGTGGCCAGTTGCTGGGCGGCGTATGTCTCGTAGTCGTCGTTGGGCCCGACGAGCGTGTCCACTGTGACCATCTGCAGGGCCGGGGTCGGCGAGCCGGACGTGGCCCCCGTCACCCGGACGGGCGCTGAGGCCATGACCCCAAGGTCCGAAAAGCAGTTGAACGTATAGGTGCCGTTGGCAAGATCGGCCGGCATGTCGACGGTGGTGCCGGGACCGATGACCGCGATTTCGGCGACGGTGCCACCGGAGGCGTCGGCAAGCATGACCTCGTCCGCGTGGTGCGACGCGTTCACGACGCTGAAGATTTGGCGTCCCGGATGGGCGACCTGCGAGTCACCACCGCATTGGTCGTCGGTGACCGTCACCACGTCTGAGCCGCTGTGCGTGCCCGTCGTCCCGACCACGACCCCAACGACAAGGGCCAGGGCGACCCCCAGCACCACCGTCGCCACGGCCCACCGACGGCGACCGGTGCGAGGCTTCGAGGCCGGCTCGGACGATGCCATCCCCGAATATTAGGTAAGCCTTACCTAACTTTCCACGCTACGTGCCTGCTCCCCTGGGCCACCTGCGCTAGAAGATCCAGATGGGGCAATCACCGTGGGCACCAAAGGTGCAGTCAGTTCGGCCCGGCGCTGTCCCGCCCATCCCGGCCCTCGCACCACGAAGGACAGCCGGTCCCGCCAAGTAGTGGAGGCGGCCACGTCCCGGAGCATCTCGACGTACTCGTGCGTGGCGATCCTCACCACGTTGAACGTGTCGATGTTCCTGGTGAGGCCGTAGACGACCCGCTCGTCCTCGGGCTCGAAGGTGCCGAACAGCCGGTCCCACACGATGAGGATGCTGCCGTGGTTGCGGTCGAGGTACTGGCGGTTCGATCCGTGGTGCACCCGGTGGTGCGAGGGCGTGTTGAAGGCCGACTCGGCCGGGCCGAGGCGGGCGATCGTCTCGGTGTGGATCCAGAACTGGTACAGGAGGTTCACGCCGCGGGCGGTGGCGACGAGGTCCGGGCCGATGCCCACCAGGCACAGCGCCCCGTAGGGGATGGAGGTGCCCAGTGCGTCGGCGACCGGTTGGCGAAGTGCGGTGGACAGGTTGTAGCGCTCGCTGGAGTGGTGCACGACGTGGATGGCCCACATGTAGCGGCTCTCGTGCATGAAGCGGTGGTTCCAGTAGTAGATGAAGTCCCAGCCGGCGACGGCCAACGCCATGGCGAGCGGGCCGTGGCCCAACGACGGGAGGAGGCGCCGGCGCCAGAGCCGGCTCGGCGCCGTGCGGGCCGCCCACGTGCTGGTGACGAGCACACCGCCGGCGACGACCGCCGTGACGCCGCCGGCGGCCGACAGTGACCGGGCGACCCGCGTCACGGCCGATCGTCTGGCGTCGAGCCGGTCGGTCTCGTCACCGGGACCCGTCCCGCCGCTGGGGACGGGACCCGTGACGCCCACCGGGGGCGCGCCGGTGCCGTCTGCGTCCACGCCGCGTCGGCCGGCGTCCTCGCGCCCGGTGGCGCGTGCCACGGCGTCGGCCGCCGTGGTCACCACGACGGCGCCCACCACGATCCCGAGGACGGCCTTGCCGACGCGCCCTCGCGTCAAGGGCCGCAGGAGGCGGGGGACCAGCAGTGGGGCGACAAGGCTGCCGACACCCATCGACAGGCTGGCGATGGTGTCGCGCCGTTCGTAGTCGCCGGCGCTCGGCCCGAGCCGCCGGGCGCGCCGGCGAAGCCACCAGTGCTCCAGGGCCATGGCGGCGAAGTAGAAGGGCACCGCCACGACCGTCAGGTCCCGCGGCCTCTGGCCTGCCGGACGGGCGCTCACTCGGCCCATGGGTCCGCCGAGGTGGGGTCGATGTCATAGCGGGCGATGGCGTCCTTGACCTCTTCGGCCCGGGCGTCACCCTCGCGGGCCAGGGTGGCGAGCACGGCGACGACGATGTGCGCGCAGTCGACCTCGAAGAACCGCCGCAGCGCGCCACGGGTGTCGGAGCGGCCGAAGCCGTCGGTTCCGAGCACGGTGTAGGGGCGGGGCATGAAGCGGGCGACCTGGTCGGGCACGGCTCGCAGGTAGTCGCTCACGGCCACGACCGGTCCACCCGATGCGCCGAGCTGCGCCGCCAGGAAGCTCGACCGCTCGGGCTCACCGGGATGCAGCCGGTTCCAGCGCTCGACGGCCAGGCACTCGGCACGCAGCTCCGAGTACGACGTGACCGACCACGCGTCGACCGCCACTCCCCAGTCGGCGGCCAGGACGTCACGTGCCTCCATGGCCGACTGCCACATGGGCCCGGAGAACAGGACCGTCGCCTGCCGCTCGTTGCCGTTTCGGGCCGCATCGGCCTCCAGCGCGGGCGCCTCGGCGAAGCGGTGCATACCGCGCAGGATCCCGTGGCGCACGTCGTCGCCCCCCGGCATGGCCGGCATCACGTAGTTCTCGTTGTACAGCGTCAGGTACCAGAACTGGTCCCGCGGCTCGGGCCCGAGGACGCCGCGCACCGCGTCCTCCATGATGACCGCGATCTCGTAGGCGAACGCGGGGTCGTAGATGCGCGCCGCAGGGTTCACCGAGGCGAGGAGCGGCGAGTGCCCGTCGTCGTGCTGGAGGCCCTCGCCCTGCAGGGTGGTGCGTCCCGCGGTGCAGCCGGCCAGGATGCCGCGCCCGCGGATGTCGCCGAGGAGCCAGGCCAGGTCGCCGACCCGCTGGAACCCGAACATGGAGTAGAAGAGGTAGATGGGCAGCATCGGGCGCCCCCACGTGGCGTACGACGTGGCCAGGGCGATGAACGAGGCCATGGCTCCCGCCTCGGTGATCCCCTCCTGCAGGATCTGGCCCTCGCGGCTCTCGGCGTAGCGGAGGATGAGGTCCGCGTCCACCGGTGTGTAGCGCTGGCCCTCCGGCGCGTAGATCTTCGTCTCGGCGATCAGCGGCTCGAGCCCGAAGGTCCGGGCCTCGTCGGGGACGATGGGCGTCACGTAGGGGCCGATGGCCTGGTCGCGCACGAGCCCCCGCAGTAGGCGGGTGAAGGCCATGGTGGTCGACACGGCCTGCCCGCCGGAGCCCGAGCGCAGGTCCTCGTACACCGCGGGGGCGGGGTCCGGGGCGGGGCGGGACCGGACCACGCGGGTGGGGACCGGTCCGGCCAGGACCTTCGTGCGCGCCTGGAGGTACGCCACCGCCGGCGACCCTTCGGGGGGCCGGTAGTAGGGCGGGAGCTCGGCGTCGAGCGCCTCCTCGGGGATCTCCTCCTGCAGGTAGAGGCGGTCGCGCAGCGCCAGCAGCTGCGCCTTTGACATCTTCTTGATCTGGTGGGTGGCGTTGCGGGCCTCGATCTCGGGCCCGAGCGTCCACCCCTTGACCGTCTTGGCCAGGATGGCCGTCGGGGCCCCCGTCGACTCGGTGGCCAGCTTGTAGGCGGCGTAGAGCTTGCGGTAGTCGTGCCCGCCGCGGGGCAGCGCCTGGAGCTCGGCGTCCGAGAGGTGCTCGACCAGCTTGCGCAGACGGGGGTCGGGCCCGAAGAAGTGCTCGCGGATGTAGGCGCCGGACTCGGTGGCGTACTTCTGGAATTCGCCGTCCGGTGTGGTGTTCATCTTGTCGAGGAGCACACCGTCGACGTCGCGCGCGAGGAGCTCGTCCCACCTCGACCCCCAGATGACCTTGACGACGTTCCAGCCCGCTCCCCGGAACGTCGCCTCGGCCTCCTGGATGATCTTGCCGTTGCCCCGCACGGGACCGTCGAGGCGCTGGAGGTTGCAGTTGACCACGAAGATCAGGTGGTCGAGGTGCTCGCGACCGGCGACCCCCAGGGCGCCGGTGGACTCCACCTCGTCGAATTCGCCGTCGCCCATGAAGCACCACACCCGGCTCGTGCTCGTGTCGGCCAGCTCGCGGTGCAACAGGTAGCGGTTCACGTGCGCCTGGTAGATGGCGCACAACGGCCCGAGCCCCATGGACACGGTGGGGTACTCCCAGAACTCCGGCAGCAGCCGGGGGTGGGGATAGCTCGGCAGGCCGACGCCCGTGCCCCCCACCTCGTGGCGGAAGTTGTCGAGCTGCTCCTCGCTGAGCCGGCCCTCGACGAAGGCTCGGGCGTAGATGCCGGGCGAGGCGTGGCCCTGGATGAACACCTGGTCGCCGAAGCCGCCGTCGGACTTGCCCCGGAAGAAGTGGTTGAAGCCCACCTCGTAGAGGGCGGCGGAGCTCGCATAGGTGGCCAGGTGCCCGCCGATCCCCTCGTGGCGGGCGTTGGCCCGGGTGACCATCACCGCCGCGTTCCACCGGATGTAGGCCCGGATCCGGCGCTCGAGGTACTCGTCACCGGGGAACCACGGCTCCTGGTCACGGGGGATGGTGTTGACGTAGGGCGTCGAGACCGTGGCGGGGAAGTCGACCTGCTTGGTCCGGGCCCGCTCGAGGAGCTTCATGAGCAGGTACCGGGCCCGGGGCCGGCCATGGGTGTCGACCACGGCGTCGAACGAGTCGAGCCACTCGGCCGTCTCCTGCGCGTCGATGTCGGGAAGCTGGTGCGAGATCCCGTCGAAGAGCACGAAGGCCATGCTACGGGCACCCCGACCGAGGGTGCGCTCGGTGACACACCTGCCTGGCAGCGTGGGGCGATGGGAACGGACCGGCGACGGGCGCCACGGATGGTGCGGTCGTTGGTGGTGGCCGCCCTGACGGCGGTGGCGGCGTCGTGCGCTCCGGGCGGCGGACCGCCGTCGACGCCTTCGCCGTCGACGCCCTCGCCACCGGCGGGCGGTGCCCTCGTGGTGTCGCCCGGCCCCGGGTGGAGCCCCTCCGGGGGACTCGAGGGCCCGGTGCCGGCTCCCGGCTCCTGTCATGTGGTGGGCCCGCCGTCTCTGGCGCGGCCCGACCCCGCCTGCACGCCCGGTGCCGTGGATGCCGATGTGACGCAGGCCGACCTGGCCACGACGGTGTGCCGGCGGGGTGGCGACACCGACAGCGTGCGGCCACCGGAGGCGATGACCGAGTCGTTCAAGTACGTCGCCCTGCGCGCCTACGGCGAGCGCGCGCCGGTGTCCGCCTACGAGCTCGACCACCTGGTGCCCCTGGAGCTCGGGGGCTCGAGCGACACCCGTAACCTCTGGCCCGAGCTCGACGACCATCCCGCCCCGGGGGTGGCCAACAGCAAGGACCTGGTGGAGGACCGTCTCCACGACCTGGTCTGCGCGGCGGCGAAGGGTGGCCCCGGGCTCCCCCTGGCCAGCGCCCAGGCGCTCGTCGCCGCCGACTGGACCACCGCCCTGCAGCGGGCCGAGGCGCTGTTGGTCGCCAAGACCTGACACACCGTCAGGTACGATGCGGCGACCCCGAACCACGAGGAGGAGTCGGCACCATGGCCCCGGGCTCACCGCTTTCCGGCGTCCGCATCCTGGAGTGCTCGGCGCTCGGTCCGGCCGCCATCACCACACCGCTCGTCGACCTCGGCGCCGACGTCATCAAGGTCGAGCCGCCCTCGGGGGACTACATCCGCGAGATGACGTGGCCGATCGTCGAGGGCGTCTCCCTGATGCACCTCCACATCAACCGGGGCAAGCGGAGCCTGGTCCTGGACCTGCGCAGCCCGGCCGGCGTCGAGGCGTTCCGGGAGCTCGCCCGCTCGGCCGACGCGGTGGTCGAGGCCATGCGCCCCGGCGGCCTCGAGCGGCGGGGGGTGGGGTACCCCCAGCTGCGCGAGGTGAACCCGCGCATCGTGTTCTGCACCATCTCGGGCTACGGCGCCACCGGTCCCTACCGGGACTTCCCCAGCCACGGCGTCGCCTACGACGTCTGGGCCGGCGTGGTCCAGCCCCAGCGCGACGACGAAGGGCTGTGGTACCTGCCCGAGCACGCGTCGATCGGCATCCATGCGGGCCCGCTCTTCGGTGCGCTCGGCATCCTCGCCGCCATCATCCGCGCCCGGGAGACCGGCGCGGGCTCCTGCTTCGAGATCGCCCAGTCGGACGCGGCTGCCGCCATGGACTGGCTCCGCAGCGAGACGTGGCGCGCCTACGAGCGGCCCGAGGACGTGGTCACCGGCAACAAGGCCGACGGCTACGAGCGCCGGGCGCCGGGCACCGGCGGCATGATCGAGGGAGTCCGGTACCAGGTCTACGAGACGTCGGACGCCAAGCACGTGCTGTTCATGGCGTCCGAGCAGGCCTTCTGGCGCAACTTCTGCGAAGGCGTGGGCCGCATGGACCTTTTCGAGCGCTGGCCGGGCTCCACGTACGCGGACCACGCGCGGGGCAACCGGGAGCTGCAACGGGAGCTCCAGCGCATCTTCTCGTCGCGCACTGCGGCCGAATGGCTCGAGCTCGGCGGCAAGGTCAACACGCCCATCTGCCCGGTCAACACGCCCAAGACCCTCGCCGACGACCCGCAATTCCAGGACCGCTTCCGATGGCTGCCGCTAGAGCGCCTGGGCTGCGACCAGCTCGGCACACCCATCAAGTTCCCCGACGAGATGCTGCCGGTCCCCGACAGGGCGCCGACCGTGGGCCAGCACACGGACGAGGTGCTGCGCGAGCTGCTGGGCTGGGACGAGGCGCGGATCGCCGCGGCGCGTGCCGAGGGCGCGTTCGGCGAGCCCCAGTAGCCGCGGATCAGGGCCGACAGCGCTTGCAGGGGTCGGGCTCCACGCCCGCATGGGCGCTGCTCCAGTCGAGCAGCAGGCGGATCTCGGGGGCGCACACCTTGCGGTAGCGCACGGTCCAGTTGCGGCCCTCGCCGCCTCCGCCAGGCACGGCCGCGATGGCGGCGCAGCTGGCCCGGTGCAGCTTCATGTAGCGGGCGCTCGGCTCGCGATTCGAGTTGAGGACGAAGCCACCCGGGTGCCGGGTGGTCCACTCCACGTACCCTTCGTCGTCGTCGAGGAAGGACACCGGACCGCCCTCCGTCGTCGCCGCCGGCACCGCCACGGGTGCCGGCGCAGCAAGGGGGGCGGGGCGCACCTGCGAGCGGATGGCGTCGGCCAGGGCCCAGACGTAGTCGTGCGAGCGGCCGGTCGGGACGTCGCCGAAGTGGTGCCAGCGGCGCTGCTCGTAGAAGAGGCAGCCGCGCAGCTCGTCGAGCGTCTCGGGCAGCGAGCCGTCGCGTGTCCAGCGCGAGAGTGCGCGCTGGGCCAGCTCCGGCAGGTTCTCCCAGTAGGCGTAGCCGTCGTAGGTCAGGGCGAACTCGTTCAGGTGCTCCCAGGCGTCGCTGCGTTCGGGCACCCGGCCCGCGTCGAGCAGGGTGCTGGCGACGGCGCACGGCGCGAACGCGCCGGTCTTGGGTGCGGTGCGCGTCTCCGTCCAGCGCAGGACGGGTGCAGAGCGCGTCGGGCTCGCCGGCGGCGCCGCATCCTCCTCGCGGCCCGCGGCGCCGGTGTGGTCCACGGCGGCCGCGTCGTCGTCCGTCCCCTGCCGCGCCGTACGGCGCCGCTCCAGGGAAGCCGACAGGGCGGCGAAGAGCGCCGATCCGCTCTTGCGGCGGGCGGCGCGGCTTATGGGGACCATGGTTCCTCCTCCGGGATGGCTAGGCGGCGAGCTGGCCGGCGACGACGACGTTGCCGCCTCCGGTCTGCGTCGCCCGGTAACACGCCGCGTCCGCCCGACGCAGCACGTCTTCGACGGTGCACTCCGGCTCGGCGGCCGCGTCCCCGGCGGAGAAGCCCTGGGGCGTCGCCCGGAACAGGCGGGCGAGCACGGCGACGGCTTCGTCGGGCTCGGTCGAGGGCAGCATGAGCACGAACTCGTCACCACCCGAACGCGACAGGACGTCGGTGGCGCGCAGCTCGTGGGTCCACGCCCGGCTGACATCCGCGAGCAGGCGGTCCCCGGCCTGGTGGCCGTGCTCGTCGTTGACCGCCTTGAAGTGGTCCAGGTCCATGACGGCGAGGCAGAGCGGGTGGCCCAGGCGCCGGCACCGGGCCAGCTCCCGAACCACCGTCGGCTCGAGCGCCCGGCGGTTGACCAGGCCGGTCAGCGGGTCGGTGGTCGCGGCCACGCGCAGCGCCTGCTGCATGACGTGGACGACGACGCCGACCGTGGTGGTCGTGCCCACCAACACCGCCCAGCCCGCGCCTGCGCCGGGGATCCCGGTGGTGAGCAGCGCAAGACCGGACATGATCGCCTGGCCCACCAGGTACACGGAAAAGGCGCGGCCCGAGTAGAAGGACGCCGTGTAGATCGACGACAGCGAGTACAGGCCGGCGACCGCGTAGACGACGGGGCTGCGGTGGCCGCACAGGACGGCCCCGCTGATCGCGACCAGTGCGAGCAGCGACAGGATGTACTGCACCCACAGCGGCTGGTCGACCGCCTTCCACAGCGTCCAGATCGCCACGGAGCCGGCGAAGGCGGTCAGGGCGGCCCACCCCACCACGTTCACGCCGGACCCGTGGGGGAGCACGATGGCGAGCACGCCGATGACGCAGCCGAAGGCCCACAGGAGCGCGGAGAACTGCGCGACCTGCTTGGGCGACATGATCGCCCCGAGGGCGTCGGCGGGGATCGTGCCCGCGGCGGCGCCGGCCCCCGGATCGCCCGTCGACTCGGCTCCGGCGGCGCCCCTGCCTCCGCCATGACGGGTCCGGGTTGCCATCGACAAAGGTATCGGCGGCGCCGAGGCATCGGTTGAGCGGGCGGCGCTTCACCCGGATCCCGGTTGTCCCGGCGTTTGCCCGATGCCGGCGACGGGCCCGACGATCGCTAGCCTCCACGTCCTGTGCCCGAGATCGTGGTGGCGACCTTCAACGTGCATTGCGGCGTGGACGGCTGGGGACGGCCCTACGACCTGGAAGGAGCGTGTCGGCTGCTCGATGCCGACGTCCTCGTCCTCCAGGAGGTCTGGACCCCACTGGAGGGCCCCGGCCTCGCGCACCGGCTGGGCGAGGCCCTCGGCTACCAGGTCGTCACGCGCCCCCTCGTGCGCGGCCGGCTCTTCGAGCCGAGCCCCGAGGACGCAGCCCGCACCTCGTGGGGGCCCAAGGCCTGGACCCGGGCGCGGACCCGTCGGGCGCTCATGCTGCGGGCCCGGGCGGACCGGGCCCGGGTGCCCGCGCCGACGGCCGTGGGCGCGTCGACCGGGCCCGGTGCCTCGTCCCCGGCGGTGACCGGCGCCGGTGACCCACCCATGGTGCCGCGCCGCTCCCAGCACGGGACCTGGGACCTGTCGGTCCTCACCCGTATCCCCGTGGTGGACGTGGAGGTCGTCGACCTCGGCCAACTGCGCGCCGACCCCGCACGCCGACAGGCGGTGGTGCTCACCGTGGCGCACGGCGGGCGGTCACGGCGCCCGGTGACCGTGGTGGGCACCCATATGTCGCACCTCACCGACGGCTCACCGCTGCAGTACCGGCGCCTGGCCCGCCGTCTCCCGGCGGACGACGTGATCGTGGTGGGGGACATGAACATGCCCGGCCCACTGCTGCAGGCCATGCTGCCGCGATATCGCCGGGTCGTCCGGGGCCGCACCTGGCCGGCGTGGCGGCCCCTGGTCCAGAGCGACCACATCCTGGCCACCCCGGGCCTCGCCGCCCGTGGCCGGGGTGAGGTCGTGCACGCGGCACGCGGCTCGGACCACCTGCCCGTGCGCGCCCGCTTCGCCCCCGACTGACGCGCCCCCCTGTGGCGTGGCCAGGTGTGGTGGAGCGGACCCGGCGGGGTCAGGTCAGGACGGTGCCGCCGGGCGTGGGGGTGATGCCCCCGATCTGGATCGACGAATAGGCGAGCGCGCCGGCGGGCGCAGCGATCGAGACGGATTCTCCCCACTGACTGAAGACGACGCTCTCCACCGCCTGCTGGTTGTCGACCGAGCCGGAGCCGGTGAATTGGACCGGCAGATGCGACGACGAGGCGATGTCGAGCCGGGCGGTGCCCTTGGTCGGCATCTGCGCCACGGGCGTGAGCGCGCCCCGGATCGGGGTCACCGCGACCTGCCCGATGGTGGTCGAGGGCAGGACGGCGGTGGGGGAGATCGTGATGCTGTCGGCCAGCGCGGACTGGGTCGTCACCGCTTCGTAGACCGACTGGTACGGGGAGTCCGAGGGCTGGAGCGAGATCCATTGGCCGGCGTGTTGCTGGGCGACGACCGGGTCCAGGTCGAGCTGGCTCTGCATGGTCACGGCGTCACCCTTGAAGTAGGCGGTGGTGCCGATGACGAGGATGTCGAACGTGTGGGCCCCGATGGTGATCACCTGGCTGCCCTGGTCGGGCGCAGCGTCCCCGACCGTGGTCTGGGTCACCCCCGCGCTCGTCGACGTGGAGACGTAGTGGAACGTCTTCGCCCTGACGGCGGCGGCGACGGACTGTGCCAGCAGACGGCGGGCCGCCGCCGCGCCACCGGCCGTCGACGAGGACTCCGTCGACGAGCCGCCCCCGGCGACGACGAGCCCGACGACGAGCCCGGCCACCACCACGACGACGACCGCCACGACGATCCACCAGCGCCGCCGCCGGTGCACCTCCACGCCGCCCGCGCCCCCGGACGCGTCGTCCGATGCCGAGGGGGGCGGCGGCCACGCTGGCGCGTCGTACGGCCCGACGTCGGTCGGGCCGACCCACGTGTCGAGGGCACCCGGGACCCCCACCGGCGTGGCACCGGGGGAGGGAGAAGGGGCCGGGGACGACTGCGCCTCGTCGTCGGTCACCTGCTCCAGCCTACGCGGGTGCCGGTCCTGGCGACCGCGGCGACCGGCGGTGCCGGCAGCCCGGTGGCCGGATGGGTCGCGCTCAGGACAGTGGCGCCCGGGCCACCAGGAAACGGGTGGTGGCCTGGACGCGCAACACGCCGTCGTGCTCGAAGGGCCGCAGCAGCTCGGTGGCCCGGGCCAGGAATTGGATGCGTGCCTGCTGGTCGCACGCCGGCCAGACCTGGGCGAGCGGCGACACCGTCGGGTACACGCGCACCCATTCCGCCGCACGCGGCAACGCGACGAGCATGCGCACCGTGCGCACCGTGACGTCGACGAGCCCGACCCCGGCAGCGAGCGCGGCCAGGTCCTCGGCGCGATGCATCGAGAAGGCGTCGAGCAGCACGTCGACCACCCCGCTGCGCTCGAGCCCCGCCTTCACCACCGCGTCGAGCTCCACCGCGAAGGCCGGGTTCTCCTCGATGGGCCCCCAGGTCATGATGCCGAGCCGCCCGCCCGGGGCCAGGACGCGGCGCATCTCCCCTACGGCGGCCTCGGCGTCGCGTACGCGGTGCAGCCCGTGCTGGCAGGCCACGACGTCGAACGACCCGTCGTAGAAGCCCATGGCCACGGGGTCCTCGTGCCGCCACTCGACGGTGCTGGTCAGGTCGATGCGCCGGGCCGTCTCGACGGCGGTGGCGGCGGGGTCCGTTCCGACCACCCGGCCGCCCTTGCCGGTGACGTGGGCGGCCAGCCGGGCGAAGATGCCGGTCCCGCACGCGACGTCGAGGACCCGCGCGCCGCGCACCACGACCAGGGCGTCGAGGGCCTTCTCGGCGAAGCGGCGTCCGAACGCACCGTCGAAGTGCTGGGCGTGGGCGGCGGCTGCGTCGGCCGAGGCCGCGTCGGCCGCGTCAGGTCCACGCGCCCGACGCGTCCCCAACGACTCACCTACGCCCGGTGCCGCCGCCACGGGGAGTGACGCTATCGGACGCGCTCTCCGTCATCGTGGATCCCCGAGAACCCGGAGGGGCAGGCCAGGGCGGCGCGGAGGTGCGCGGTGAGCGCCGCCAGGGTTGTGTGGGCGTTGGCCCCGCTGGTCGAGGGCATGACGTAGACGGGGCGCCCGCCCAGCGTCCCGCCCTGGAGCCCGGCGGCCGCGGCGGGGTCGCGGGCCGCCCGCCACCCGGCGAGCCCCACGAAGCACAACGCGCCGGGGGCGAGCCATCGGGTCAGGCGTTCCATCCGGGCCATGCCCGTCCGGTACTCCGCGGCGGTGAGCCCGGAGGCGTTGGGCGTCGCCCGCTTGACCAGGTCGGTCATGCCCACGCCGCAGCGCAGGGCGTCGACCGGGTCCCGGTCTCGGATCACCAGGCCCGCCTCGAGCGCCGCGGGCCAGAAGCGATTGCCCGGGCGGGCGAAGCCGACGCCGGCGTCGGCGGCGTAGACGCTGGGGTTGAGGCCGACGACCAGCAGGCGCATACCCGGGCCCACCGTGTCGGCCAGGGTGCGGGCCCGCCGTGCGACGGCGTGGACCACGTCGTCGTGCGTGTCGACCTCGACGTCGTCGAAGCCGGCGCCCACGAGCACGTCCACGAGCCGCTCGGGCTCCCAGCCGGCGAAGAGCCGGTCCCCGACCTCGTCGCCGGGCAGGGCGTGGCCCTCGTAGCTCCCCGCCAGCACCTGGAGGTCCATCGCCGCGCCCGGGGCCATGGCCCGGTGCAGGTCCGCCAGCGCCATGGGGAGACGCACGCGGGGTACGTGGTGGTACGTCATGTTGGCCCATGCGCCCCCCAGGACGTGGCGCCCGAAGGGGAGCGCCTCCACGTCGGCGCGCACGAGCACCGCGCCGGGGATCGCGTCGCGGCAGTGCTCGAGCATGGCCCCGGCTGCATCCAAGCCGACCGTGCGGGGCCCGAGCGCGTCGAGGTAGCGCCCGGCGCCGCACCCGAGGTCCACCCGGGCCGCGCGGGCCACCACGTGCCGGGCCAGGGCACGGGCGTCCGCGTCACGTCGGGGCCGGCTGGCGGCCACCCAGACGTGGCCGCGTGCCTCGTAGGCGTCCACGGTGCGCGGGTCCATCGCTGGTCCCGCCCGCTGCCGGTCCGCTACTCGTCGATGCCCACGGGGCGGCCGTCGACGATCTGGTCCAGGTACTCGGAGAGGCCGTAGCCGACACGGCCGTCGTCGAGCGTCCACCGGGTGAGCCCCTCGGAGATCCGGGTCACGAGGAGGTTGCCCTCCGGGTCGTGGCGGCGGTTGCGCAGCGGGATCATCGACAGGACGTCGCCTCGCACCGACCAGCGTCGGTCGCCCGACGCCAGCTCGGCCTCGACGGTCTGGTGGTAGCTGTCCTCCCCCTGCCACGTGGACCGGACGCGGAAGTCGTCGCACAGGTGCAGCTGCCGGCCGTCCCACACGAAGCCGCTGCGGATCCCCTCGACGTCCCGTCTGGCGATGCGCGAGCCCATGAAGCCGAAGTCGGCGCCGAAGTTGGCGGTGAGCCATCGGTAGTACCACGGGGCCTGCCAGTAGCGGGGGCCCCAGCTGTGGTCGCGGAGCCCGAAGCCGTCGACCTCGGCGCGCACGCCGTCGACCTCGATCTCGCCGGTCGCCGCCACGAGCTGCTCGTAGTGGCCGCGTGCGAATTCCTCGCCCGCCGCCTCCACCGGGGTGTCGGGCTCGCCACCGAACATGGGCGCCACACCGGTGTAGGTGAGCGCGGCGCGACACGACACGTGGGGATTGCCGGTGAACGCGGCACGCGGGTCGGCCATCTGCAGCGGGTCGTCGAGGAGCACCACAGGGCCCTCGTAGGTGACGCGGAGCTCCTTGAACGGCTCGACGACGTCGAAGCGCATGCCGGCCGCGTCGAAGGCGTCGTTGGTGGTGACCTTCGGCCGCTGGAACATGAACGCCACGCGCCCGTCGGGGAGGTAGACGCACGTCGTCATCTCGCCCGTGCCCTCGTTGGCTCGGTTGCCGAGCCGGAAGAAGCCGCCGACCCGCGTCAACGGGTCGAAGAGGTTGAAGTACATGCTCTCGTTGAAGTTGGCCTCGGGACCCAGCTCGTGCATGTACTCGTCGTGCGGTTCGAGGCGAAGGGCCATGCCGCACCCTACCGTTCGCCACCTGACGGCCGCCGGGTCGGGCTCTAGCATCCGGGGGTGCCGAGCCGGACCGCCGACGAGTTCCTCGCGCCGCTGCGTGCCGTGCTCGAGCCCGAGCTCGGCCCCGGCCTCCAGGTGGAGGACCTGCGACGGGTGGCCGGAGGGTCGTCCCGCCAGACGTGGACCTTCACGGTGCGGCGCCAGGGGGGCGGGAGCGGCCGCTACGTGCTGCGGCGCGACCCGCCCGGGTCCCCGTCGTCGGGCGTGCGGCTCGAAGGCGGCCTCCTCGCCGCGGCCGCCGGCGCCGGCGTGCCGGTCCCGTCGGTGGTCGCCGCGGGTGACGCCGATGCGGGGCTCGGCGCCGCGTTCGTGGTCATGGAGTTCGTCGAGGGCGAGACCATCCCGCGCCGGATCCTGCGCGACGAGGCCCTGGCGCCCGTCCGGCCGCGACTGGCGGCGCAGTGCGGCGCCATCCTGGCGGCGATCCACCGCATCCCGCCGGCATCGGTGCCGGGACTGGCCGCCGGTGACCAGCTCGAGGCCATGCGCGGCCTGCTCGACGCGCTGGGTCAGCCCCATCCGGCGTTCGAGCTCGGCATCCGATGGCTGGCGGCCAACCGGCCGCCCCGCAGCGACGAAGTCGTCGTGCACGGCGACTTCCGCAACGGCAACCTGATCGTCGGTCCCGACGGCGTGCGGGCGGTGTTGGACTGGGAGCTGGCCCACATCGGCGACCCCATCGAGGACCTGGGCTGGCTGTGCGTGAAGGCCTGGCGCTTTGGTTCGCCGCTGCCGGTCGGGGGCTTCGGGCCGGTGCAGGACCTCGTGTCCGCGTACGAGGAGGCGTCGGGGCGCCGGGTGGACCCCGCCGCGCTGCACTGGTGGGAGGTGCTCGGAACGCTGCGCTGGGGCGTCATCTCCATCGTCCAGGCCATGACGCACATGACCGGTGTCGTGCGCTCGGTGGAGCTCGCGGCCATCGGCCGGCGGGTGTGCGAGGTCGAATGGGACCTCTTGGACGCCATCGGGTCGGGCCTGCCGGCCCCGGCGCCGGACTCCGCGCCCCGGGACGAGCCGACGGACGCGGCCACGGCCAAGGGCGCACCGACGCCGGCCGCCCCGCCCCACGACATCCCCGCCGCGGCCGACCTGCTCGACGCGGTGCGCGAGTTCCTCGAATCGGAGGTCGTGGTCCAGAGCGAGGGACGGCTGCGGTTCCACGCGCTGGTCGCGGCCAACGTCGTCGGCATGGTGGCGCGCGAGATGGCGATCGGTCCCGCCCAGGCCGCGGCCCACGCCGCTCGCCTCGCGCACCTCGGCGTCGCCGACGACGCCGCCCTCGCCCTCGCCATCCGCTCGGGCAGCATCGACGACCGGATCGACGAGGTGCACGCCCTGGTGCGCGCGAGCGTGGCCGACAAGCTGGCGGTGGCCAACCCGTCCTACCCGCGCACGGCGGAAGCGACGGCGTCCGGCGGAGGTGATCGGTAGGGTCGGCGGTGGCATGGTGACGGCGCGGCGGTGGCACGGTGACGGCGGTGGCACGGTGACGGCGGTGGCACGGCGGGTCCCGGCCTTGGTCCCGGCCGCGTGCCTCGCCGCCGCGCTCAGCGGATGTGGCTCGACGTCGCTGTCGTTCCCGACGCCGGCGGTGGCGGAGGTCTGCGGTTCGCCCGATGCGATGGCCACGTTGTCGGTGACGAGGACCAACCCGTTCCCGCAGAACCAGATCACCTTCTCGACGCCCGACCACATGGCCTCCGACGATGCGCCGGCCATCGCCGCGCTGGCTCGGACCACCTGTGCCCTCCCGCCGTTCCCGACCGGTTCGATGTCGTGTCCGGCGGACTTCGGCATCAGCTACGCCATCACGTTCTCCACCAAGGTGGAGCGGGTCGGCACGATCGAGGCGAAGCCCACTGGGTGCCCCAGCGTGACGGGGCTGGGACCCGAGCGCCAGGCCGCCCCGAGCTTCTGGCGCGCCCTGGCCACCGCGCTGGGGTTGCCGGCCCCGCGGGTGTACTGCGACCCCTTCCGGGGCCGGCTGCCGACGATGCCGACACAGTGCGGGCCGATCGAGTAGCCGCCGCGCCGCCTTCGGGACCGATCGACGCGGGACGGTCGGCCACCGGCGGCCTCGCCTGGTCGCCCACGGTGCCCCGCATTATCGTTCGTCAACCATGTCGAGCAGGTCGATCCGATGACGGACACCTTCGCCGACGGGTCGTTCCTCGTCAGCCGGCTCGGGGTGACCGCCCGGATCGAGGACGAGCAGCTGGTCCTGGCGCTCGAGCCCCGGGCCGAGGTGCTCCACCACGGCATGGTGCGCGCCAGCGTCCTCTCCTTCCTCGTCGACGCCGTGGCGGGCGTCGTGGTCGACGAGGATCCCGACCAGTGGGCGCTCACCTCGGACATGTCGGTGCGGATGCGGCCGCGCCGCGCCCCGCGTCACATCGAGGCCACGGGGCGGGTGTTGCGCCGTGGCCGGCGATCGGCCACGTCCGTGGTGGAGCTCACCGCCGACGGCGGCGAACCGTTGGCGACGGGCGCCATCGGCTTCACCAAGATCGCGCGCCGCGAGACCGATCCCCCCAAGCCCCGGCTGACGCCGCGGACCTTCGCGGCCCTCTTCGGGCGCCTCGGCGACCTGCCCCGCCCCTTGCGTGAGGAGGCCGGCATCGAGGTGGTCGATCCGGCGGAGGGTGTCGTCGAGGTGACCGTGACGCCCCAGCTCCGCAACCCGGCGGGAACCCTCCAAGGGGCGATGGTGGCGCTGGTGGCCGAGGCCGCCGCCGAGGACCTTGTGTCCACCCGGTTCGAATCGCCCATGGTGGTGACCGACCTCGATCTGCGCTACCTGGCCCAGGCGCGCGAAGGCGTGGTGCGCACCCGGTGTCGCCTCCTCGGGTCCGACCCGGACTCGCCGGTGGAGGTCGAGCTCGTCGACACGGGCATGGGCCGCGTCACGACCCTCGTCTACGCCCGCACCGCAGCGGCCGTCGCGTAGCTGCGGGGCCCCGGGCGCGGCTCGGGCTGCCGGCGCGCCGGCTTCGGCGACTGTCAGCGGCCTTCGAAGACCGGCTCGCGCCCCTCGAGCACGGCGGCCACGCCCTCGACCGCGTCGGCGGTGCCGGCCAGGGCGACCTGCTCGGCCAGCTCATGGCGCATCGTCTCGCGTGCCCGCTCGACGAGGCCGCTGCGCAGGGTCGCCCGTGTCGATGCCACGGCCAAGGGGGCGCCCGCCGCGATGTTCCGTGCCACCGCCAGCGCATCGGCGCGCTCGGCCCCCTCCTCGGCGTGGTGCTCGGCGATCCCGATCCGCAGCGCCTCCTCGGCCCCGACCCGGCGCCCGGTCAGGAACAGGTCGCTGGCCCGCCCGCGGCCCACCGCCTCGGGCAGCGTGTGGCTGAGGGCGAACCCCGGGTGGATGCCGAGGCGCACGAAATTCACCTGGAACCAGCCGCGGCTCCCCACCACCCGGACGTCGCATGCCATGGCCAGGCCGAATCCGGCCCCGATGGCCGCGCCGTGCACGGCGGCCACCGTGGGCACCGGCGCCCCGAAGATGCGCTCGGCCTGCGCGTAGAACGCGCCGGTGCGCCGCGCGAAGTCCTCGCCGTCGGTCGGGTCCGGCGCCTCCGTCGAGCGGAAGTCGGCCCCGGCGCAGAACGACCGGCCCTCGGAGGTCACCACCGCGGCGCGCACGTGCCCGCGCAGGCCCTCGAGCGCGTCGGCCAGGCGGCCCAGCGCTGGTTCGGTCAGCAGGTTGTGGGGGGGACGGCACAGCGACACCAGGGCGACGTCGCGCTCGATCTCCACCCTGACGTCGTCGACCGGCTCGGGCACGGCCGCACTGTATCCGGCGCCGGGAGGCCCTCGTCCTCCGTGCGCGTCGTCCGCTCAGTCGCCGAAGGCCTCGACGAACAGGGCCCGGCGCGGGCATGCGCGCACCGCGTCGAGCGCCAGGTCGATCAGCGCCGGCGGGATGGCGACGTCCGACATGACCGGGTAGCCCCACTCGTCGAGCCCGACGAGCTCGGGGAGCAGCTCGGCGCAGTAGCCGAACGCGTCGCACGCGACGGGGTCGACGCGCAGGCGCAGTCGGCGCACCCTCCTCTGGCGCGGCGCGGCCGAGGCGAGCATCAGCGGCCGCTGCCGCCCGACACGGCCACGGGTCGCCGCGGTGCCGGAGCCGGCGCGTAACCCGATTGACCCGCCCCGCCGGAGGGGGTCGGTCCCCCGGACGTGGCCGCTCCGCTCGTGCCGCCCGTGGCCGTCTCCCCGCCCGCGCCGCCGGTCGCCCCGACGGCAGGCGTGCCGGCCCCTGTCCCGGTGGAGGTCGTGCCGGTGCCGCTCGTCGTCGACCCACTGGTGGTGGCGCCCGACCGGCCGGGCAGCTCGTGGGCGACGAGGCCGGCCACGACCGCGGCCGCCGCCGTGGCCCCGACGGCGGTCCAGTTCGAGGTGGTGCGTACCAGGGCCAGGGCGTGTTCCCGGGTCTGGGCGCGTCGGCGCTGGTCGTGCGCGCGTGGAGGGGTCGTCGGCATCGGGGTCCTCGACGGAACTCAACCCCGTGAAGCTGTGGACCGGCGATGTCCCACCTTGGAGCCCGCTGAGAAGCTCCGCTCGGAGCAGGGAAAATGCCTCCCAGGGTGCCGGGGCCCGCTCAGCGGGCCCGGCGACGGCTCCGCCGGCTCTTGACCAGTGCGGTGTCGGCCCGAGAGATCAGGTCGTCGAGGGTGTCACCCTCACGCAGCTCGGCGAAGCCCACGCTCGCCGTCGTGCCCGGTGCCTCCTCGGCCAGCAGGACCCCGAACTCGTTGAACCGCTGCTCGGCCGTGGCCATGTCCGCCCCCGGGAGCGAGAAGAGGAACTCGTCGCCCCCGAGCCGGACGATCACGTCGTAGGAGCGCAGGGTGGCGCGCAACGCGGCGGCCACCTTGCGCAGCAGCTCGTCGCCGACACGCGACCCGCGCATCTCGTTGAGTGCCTTGAGCCGGTCCACGTTGAGGAACCCGAGGACGAGGCGCTCGTTGGACCGGCGGCAACGGTCGAGCTCGCGGCCGAGGGCCGCCAACCCGGCCTGGCGGTTGAGCACGCCCGTGAGCTCGTCGCGCGTCAGCCGCTCGATCTCGGTGCGGGCCTCGTCACGGCGCGCACCCTGGGGCCCGTAGGCGACCTCCCAGCGGTCCTGCGCCGCGCTGCCGACGGAACGCCACCTCGGGTTCTCCCCGTCCTCGCCGGTGTCCTGGAGGAGGTCGTGCGCCTCGCCGATGAAGTCGCCCTCGCCGTACCCCGGGACGTCGCGCGGCTCCGTGCGGGCGCCCTCGATCCCATTGCGCCCCGTGCGGACGGGCTCGGGCTCCTCGGTCGAGACGACGCCGCGCACCAGGTCGGTCCACAGGCCGACGATCTCGCTCACCTGACTGGCGACGAGCTCCAGGACCTCGTCGCGGTCGGCCGGGTCGAGGTGTCGGAGACGGGCGTGCATCCGCGAGGCGCCGTCGGACAGGGCGGACGCCACCGCGAGGAGGCGTTGCGCCGGGACGACGGGAGGCGTCTCGTCTTGGCCCGTCACGGGACCCGCCACGTCGACGGGGCCCGAGTCGCCCCTCGGTACGGCGCTGAGCCGTGCGCTCCCCCTGCGAACAGGGTGATCGAGCTCGTGCATCGTGACCGCTCCCTTCCGGTCGGGAAGTTACACGATTGGAGTTTGCCGGTCGGGGACCGGCGGGGGCGGGAAGCTCCTCGTCCGTCTCCGCCCCGCGCACCGGCCACGGACGGGACGGTACCGCGGGGCGATGCGCGCGATCGAGGACGGTTTCAACACCGCTGGGCCCGGTCGATCAACGGCTGGAGGGCATCGAAGGTGGGCTCGACGTCCTCGGGTGAGAAGGCGAGCAGGAACGCGGTGACGGCGTCGGCGCCGGCTTCCGCGTAGCGCTCGACCGCGTCCGCGTCGAGGGGCAGGAAGTAGGGGCTCACGGTGACGAGGCAGTCGTCGCGGGTGCGGCTGGCCTCCCCCAGGAGCTCGTCGAGCCGGGCGAGCGCTCCGGCGAGCTCCTCGGGCGGCCGGTTCATGGTGTGCCAGCCCTGACCCGCGCGGGCCACGCGGCGCAGAGCGGCATCGCTCTCGCCTCCGATGTGGATGGGGGGGTGGGGTTGCTGGATCGGCTTCGGGTGCATCGTCGACGGGGGCAGGGCGAAGAACTCGCCGTCGAGTGCGGCCTCCCCGTCGGACCACAGCGCCCGGAGGACCTCCAGGTACTCGTCGGTCCGCGGGCCGCGCCTGGGCCACGGGACGTTGAGGACCTCGAACTCCTCGCGCAGCCAGCCCACCCCGACGCCCAGGTCCACACGGCCGCCGGAGAGCCAGTCGACGGTGACGACCTCCTTGGCGGTGTACACGGGGTTGCGCTGGGGGAGCAGGCACATGGCCGTGCCCAGCCGCGTGGTCGTGGTGTGGGCCGCGAGGAAGGCAAGCGTCGTGAAGGGCTCGAGCATCCCGCACCCCGGCGGCAGCGGCATCTTCCCGTCCGGGGCGTAGGGGTATGACGACCCGTAGTCGGCCAGCTCGATGGCGTGCTCCGGGACCCAGATGGCGTGGATGGCGCGTCGGTCGGCCTCCTGCCCGACCGCGGCGAGCAGCTCGGGCGTCGCCATGGGGCTGGCGGTCGGGAGCGAGATGTCGAAGTGCATGCGTGGTCTCCTGGGAACGGGGGGCGACGCGCGGGCGCGGTCAGCGCAGGTGCAGGCCTCCGTCGACGAGCACGACCTCGCCGGTGACGTAGTCGGCCGTCACCAGGCCGAGGATGACCCGGGCCACGTCCTCGGGCGTGGCGCTGCGCTGCAACGGCGCCTGCGCGTGCACGAAGCTCCGCACCACGTCCCATTCGGGCGTGGCGGTCCACGGCGTGTCGACCAGGCCGGGGGCGACGGCGTTGACGCGGATGGCCGGGGCGAGGACGTTGGCGAGCAGCGCGGTCATGTGGCTGAGCGCGGCCTTGGAGGCCGCGTAGGGGATGGAGCTGCCGGTGGGTCGGTGCCCGGCGATGGAGGACACGTTCACGACGGCGGCGTCGCCTGCGGCCCGAAGGTGCGGGACGGCCGCCACGGTGACCTGCCAGGTCCCGATCACGTTCACGTCGAAGATGCGGCGCCAGACCGCCGGCGAGGCCGCGTCCAGGTCTCCGTGGGGGATGACGGCGGTCGTCCCTGCGTTGTTCACGAGCACGTCGAGGCGACCGTGCACCGCCACCGCCTCGTCGACCAGGGCTCGAGCCTGCGCCTCGTCCGCGATGTCGGCGCGGACGTAGCTGGCGTCGGGCACCTCGGCCGCAAGCGCGCGCCCCGCCTCCTCCGAACGCGAGGAGTTCACCACCACCCTCGCGCCCTGCGCGGCGAGGGCGCGGACCGTGGCGGCCCCGATCCCGCTCGAGGACCCGGTCACCACGGCCACCTTGTCCTGGAGCGCACCGGGCATCTCGCGACCTCCGTGGGGTGCGTGCGGGTGCCCGGAGGATAGTGGCGTCCGGACGTAGCCTGTCGGCCATGGACCTCGCGCCGCCCGAGCCGCGCGCCGTCCTGCGGGTCACGCGCTCGCTCGCCATCCCGCTCGACGAGCTCCGATGGCACTTCTCCGCCAGCGGTGGCCCCGGGGGCCAGCACGCCAACAAGGCGAGCACCCGCGTCGAGGTCGTCTTCGACGTCGCGTCGTCGCCGTCGCTCGGTCCCCGCCAGCGTGCCCGGCTGCTCGAAGAGGTCGGCCCCGTGGTCCGGATCGTGGCCCGCGAGCACCGGTCGCAGGCGATGAACCGCGAGGAGGCGGTGCGCCGGCTCGCGGCGCGCCTGGCCGACGCCCTGCGGACCCGCCCCGTGCGCCGTGCGACGGCGCCCACGGCCGCGTCCCGGGCGCGTCGACTCGAGGACAAGCGGCGCCAGGGGGAGCGCAAGCAGGATCGGGCCCGGGCCCGCTCGCCCGAGCAGTGGTAGGGGCGGGCCCTCAGACCTCGTCGGGACGCAACAGCGCGTCGCTCCCGCCGTCGGCGAAGAGCACCGACCCGTGCACGTAGGAGCTCCGCGCTCCGAGGAGGAACGCCACCACGGACGCGATCTCCTGCGGGCGGGCGCGTCGTGCCAGCGGGATGGGCAGCGCGTCCACGAGGGGGCCGAGCGTCGGATCGGCGCGCGAGGCGTCGAGCAACGGCGTGTCGACGGGGCCCGGGGCCACGGCGTTGAGCCGGACGCCGGCGGCGCCCCACGCCTGGGCACGCCGGCGCACCGCGCGGGCGAGGGCGAGCTTCGACATGCCGTAGACGGTGGCCCCGTCGAGTGCCTCGGCGCGCGCCAGCGCGCCGGCCTCGTCCTCCGCGGCCAGGGCGGCGAGCAGCGGCTCGTCGGGAGGCGTGATGCCGGCCGAGTTCGACGAGATGGCCACCGCCGCCGGTCCGGTCCCGCCACGGAGCGCGGGCAGCAGCCCGTCGAGCACTCGCAGGGCCCCGAAATAATTGACACGGGCAATGCCGGCGGTGGGCCGCACGTGGGGCCCGAGGCCGGCGCAGGCCACCGCACCGTCGACGCGGCCGTGCGCCGCCTCCGTCACCGCGCGCACCGCCTCGGCGCAGCCCTCCGGGGTGGACAGGTCGGCGACGACCTGGGCGTCGTGCACGTCCACGCCCACCACGCGGGCGCCGCCCGCCTCGAGCTCGGCCACCACGGCGGCGCCGATCCCCGAGGCCGCGCCCGTGACCGCGACGACCCGGTCCTCGTCGCCCTCCGGGACAGACGCGGAGACTGTTGCGGTCATGGGGCCAGTTGTAGCCGATGGCCGCCTCGGGGGTGGGGCCCGGCGCATGCCTGGCGCGCCCGCAGGTAGGGACCTTCGACCCTGCCGCGACCCGCGATCGGTCGCCATGCTGTGGGCGGGACGGAAGCCGGGAAGCCGGTGGATCTCCCAAAGGGGGTACGTCCGGAGTGCCGCCCACCTAAGGACGTACAACCAGGTCACCCCCGGCGGGGAGCACGGGCGCAAGCCCGATTCTGCGGAGCCCGTCGGGGGTGACTGCTGTCCGGGCTCGGATCGGGGACCCAGGGACGACCCGGTCCAGGATGCAGGGGCCGTTCAGCCGGCGCAGTCGCGACAGAGGCGAGCCTCGGCGTCGGCCAGCAGCGCATAGCTGCGGACCAGGAAGCACGAGCTGCAGGTGAATTCCTCGGGGCCCCGGGGCAGGACGTCGGGCACGGAGCGGGTGGCGTGGCCGGCCTCCGCCGAGGGTTCGGCCGATTCCTCGTCCTCCTCGGGTTCCGCCGCCTCGGCGTCGAGCGCCAGCCGGTGCTCGAGCACGAGGTCGAGGGGTTCCTCGACGTCGTCGGCGCCGAGCTCCTCGTCCTCCTCGTCGCCCTCGGCCTCGCGCGTCACGACCAGGCCGACGGGCTGCTCCGGCTCCTCGTCCTCGTCCTCGTCGTCGCTGTGGACGAGCTCCTCCAGGGTCTCCTCGAGGAGGTCCTCCTCGACGTCCTGCTCGAGGACGTCCTCGTTGTCGAGCTCCTCTTCGAGCACGGTGAGGTCGTCGAGCTCGCCCATGGCGAACTCCTCGGGGGGCTCGATGTCGGGCTCGCCCTCGGTGAAATGCGGTTCGGGTGCGCCCTCCTCGTCGGTGAGGTTCGCGCGCGGCGGTGGGCTCACCGAGCCGCCCCGGCGAGCCACAGGTCGCGTAGGTCCGTCGGCAGCACCGCGCTGACGCCGTCCACCTCCTCGGGCACCAGCTCGCGCAGCGCGCCGAGCACTGCCACGGTCACGTCACGGGCCCGTTCCGAGTTCGCCGGGTCGATGCTCGTCGCCTGGAGGAAGTCGTCGACGTGTCGCAGGTGCCGCGGCACGCCTGTCACCGGACGTGGCAGGGCGGCGAGCTGGCGGACGTCGGCGGGAAGGTGGGCGAGGACATGGCCGCGCTCTTCGCGCGGGAGCTGGACCGCGAAGGTGGACAGCACCGCCCGCACCATGTTGCGTTCCGATCCTCGCGTGGCGCCGCCGGCGCGCGCCGCGGCCAGGACCCGCTCGAGCGCGGGGGAGGGGTGTTCTGTCGCACCCTGTGACGGCCTCGTGTCCCCGGGCGTGAGTCCCACGACAAGATGGCTCTGGAGCCGCTCGACGCCCGGCACCCGCCGGACGGCGTCCTCGATGGCCCACGCCTGCTGCTCGTCGTCCACCTCGCCGTGGAGGAGCACGGTGTGGCCCTCGGCCATCACGTGCACGCGCGGGATGTCCATCTTGTGCTCGAGCGGCCCGAGCACGGAGCGGATCCGGTCGGCCAGCACCGTCGGGTACACGTCGGGGTCGGGGTGGCGTCCGGCCAGGCGATAGCGCACCCCCTCGACGCGCCCGGACTCGTAACGCGCCCAGCGGGTGACGCGCTCGAGCTCTCGTCGGGCATGGTGCCTGACCCGGGCGGAACGCATCGCTGCGCTGAGCACGGCGATGACAGCGGTCACCAACAGAGCACGCACCACTCCGCGTCGCATCGTGCCACCTCCCTGCTGGCGGGTGCCCTGCCCAGGACGCCCCTCGAAGCCAGCTTCCGTCCTCGGGGGTCCGGGGGACAGGGCCGAAGGTCCCGGGACGGTCGCCGGGTGCCGGTGAGCCCCCGACGCCCGGCGCGAGGGCAGAATCGGGGGGTGCACATTCCAGCGAAGGTCGACTACGGCATGCGAGCGCTGCTGACCCTGGCCGAGCGAGGGGAGCCGGCCACCGCCGAGTCCCTCGCGATCGCCCAGGGCCTGCCCGCGAAATTCCTCGGCGCCATCCTCAACGACCTCCGCCGCAGCGGGATCGTGGTCAGCCAGCGCGGGGCCGACGGCGGGTACCGCCTGGCGCGGCCACCCAAGGACATCGCCGTGGCCGACGTGATGCGCGCCCTCGACGGCCCCCTCGCGGAGGTCCGGGGACTGCGCCCCGAGGACGCCCACTACGAGGGGCCCGCCGCGCACCTGCAGGACGTGTGGGTCGCGGTGCGCGCCAGCCTGCGCGCCGTGCTCGAGGGGGTATCGCTCGACGACGTCGTCCGGGGCCGGCTGCCGCGTGCGGTGGCTCGGCTCACCGAGGACCCTGACGCCTGGGTGGCGCGCGCCCGCGGCTGAACGACGCGAGGCCCGGCCCCGTCAGGCCCCGCGCGTCCCGCGCACCGGCGAGGAGGCGTCGCGCAGGTGCGGTGCGCCCCATGTCTCGGTCAGGAAGGCCGCGATGCGTGTCGTGAGGCGATCGGGCAGCATGCGCAGCTCCAGGATCGAGCGGGCCTGGACGAGCTCGGCGTGCGGCAACTGACGCGCCAGGTGGTCGGCGTCGTTGAAGGGGTGGATGAAGTCGGCTTTGTGGCCGATCACGAGCGTGGGCGCCTCGATGGCGTGGCGGTCCTCGTAGGTCGGGGTGATGGGGCCCACGAGCATCCCGTGGAGCACCGCCGCCGCCTCCTCGGGCTGGAGGGTGAGCGTCGTGACGACGCTGTCGAGTGGGGCGATGCTCGTCTTGGGCAGGCGCCGAGCGATCGCCGCGACCAACCGCACCAGCGGCGACGCGTAGTGGACGCCCAAGAGCAGGGGCAGGAACACCATGGCGGCGCCCGGCACGGCCCATTCGAGCACCGGCATCTCGATGACGAGGCCTCGTACCCGTTCGGGCGCCTGGATCGCCACCTGCAGGGCCACGTTGGCGCCGAGCGACACCCCTCCGATGACCGACTCGTCGAGACCGAGCTCGTCGAGCAGGGCCACGACGTGGCGAGCATAGGAATCCATACGGTGTGCGGAGGCGTGGCGGGGCTTGTCCGAGCTGCCGTGCCCCGGGAGGTCGAGGAGGACGACCCTGAAGCCCCGTTCTGCCAGGTCCGCGGCGAGGCGCCGGTTGAGCTGGGTGTCGAGGAGGAGCCCGTGCATGAGGACGACGGTGTGCTCGCCGGTGCCGTGGACCTCGTAGTGGAGCCGGATCCGGTCGTCGACGAACTCGCCGGTCTCGAAGGGCCGGCGCTCGAACATGGACGTCAGGTGGCCCACCGGGCTCCTCGGCACCGGGCCGTCCGCCCCGGCCCCCCCGGGCCACAGCCTGGTCACACCCCTCGTGGCCGACTGGTCGCTCGCTGCGCTTGCCATCGATCGCGACGTTAGCGTCAAGGGACTCGGAATTGTCCATTCCTTGCCCGAAAACCCGCGAACGCCCTCGTCGCAACGTTGCCAACACCCGCGGCCGGCGCCTGCCCGAGCCCCGGCAACGGAGCTCGAAGTCCCGGCCCGTAGCTCGAAGTCCCGGCCCGTAGGATCGGCCGGTCCATCGGGAAGGGGACGGGACGGCCATGGCCTTCGAGGGTTCGCAGATCACGAGGAGCGTGACCCGCGTCTCGGGCTTCCGGGACCCGGAGTTCGACTACCGCCTCCTGCGGACCATGGGCGTGGCGGACTACGGCGGGTCCACCGTGGGCGAGTGCCTGGCCGCGGCCGCCATGGTGACCGACGGGGACCCCGAGAGCTGGGTGGAGGCGTTCAGTGGGTTGGCGAGGCGGGTGCAGGACCGCGCCGAGGCGTGCGCCGCAGCCGGCCACCTGGTCAGCGCCCGCGACCACTTCCTTCGCGCCTCCACCTACAACCGGGCCGCGGAGTACTACGCCGAGGCCGACCCGCAGCGGATGACGGCGCTGGGCCAGGCGGGCCGACGGTGCTTCGAGCGCGGGGCGCAGCTCACGGACCCGCCGGTCGAGGCGCTCGAGATCCCCTTCGAGCGGGGGGCGCTGCCCGGCTACCTGGTCCGCCCCGGGCGCCGCCCGGGCGACGCCACACCGATCGGCACCCTCGTCGCCCTTGGGGGCTTCGACTCCGGTGCGGAGGAGCTCTACTTCCAGCTCGGTGTCCCCGGGGCGGCCCGAGGATGGCAGGTCGTCGTGTTCGACGGACCCGGCCAGCTCGGGGCCATGATCCGCGATCCGGGCTGGGTCTTCCGTCCCGACTACGAGGTGCCGGTGGGCGCGGTCCTCGACGCCATCGGCGCCCGGACCGATGTGCCGGCCGACCGGGTGGCGCTCGCCGGCCTCGGCTTCGGCGGGTACTTCGCCGCCCGCGCCGCCGCCTTCGATCGACGCGTGCGCGCCCTGGTGCTCGACAGCCCCATCGTGGACCTCTATCGCTACCTCGAGGCTCTCGTCGGCCCCGCCCCCTTCGCCATGCGCCAGGACATCCGGCCCGAGGACGTCGCCGGCATTCCCGAGGACCTGCTGCCCCAGCAGATGTTGTGGGGGATCTTCGCCGTGTGCCGACGCTTCGGCGTGGCCTCGCTGCAGGCGTGGAAGGCCCACCTCGACGCCTATCGCCTGGGACCGGCGGTGGGGGCGATCGCCTGTCCCGTGCTCGGCCTGGTCGGCGAGCGCGAGGGACCCGAGGTGCTCGCACAGGCCGAACAGCTCGTGGCCGGGGTGCGGGGCCCGGCCACGTTGTTCCGCTTCGGCGTTGACGACGGCGCCGACGCCCATTGCCAGGCCGACAACCTGCGGTTCGCCGCGCAGGTGGTCTACGACTGGCTCGACGAGCGGTTCGCGGACCGGTCCGAGCCCTGAGAGCCCGAAGGCCGGTCGGATCGCCCGACCGGCCTTCGGATGTCTGCAGATGTGCACGCGCCCGGATGTCCGAGCGCGTCGCGCACGGTCGCCGGATCAGGCGAGACCCAGTGAACGTGCGCAGGCGGGCCACTGACCCCAGCCGCTGCGCGCCTGGAGCTGCTGGGCCGCCTGGTCCTGGAGCGCGGGCGGCGCGTCCGACGGCAGGCCGGGATACCCGAGCGAATGCCACGTGGACGCCGAGAACTGATAGGCGCCGTAGTAGCCGTTGCCGGTGTCGTCGGCGTAGTTGCCATGGGACTCGCAGTTGCGCAGGCCGGCCCAGGCTCCTCCGCTGCCTGCCGGCGCGGTCACGACCTGCGCGACCGGAGCCGGGGGCGGCGGGGGTGGGGGCGGCGGCGGTGGGAGGATGTGCTTGCGCAGTCCCACGACCGCGTCATCGGGCTGCGCGTCGCCGCGCAGGACGAAACCACGAAGACGCACCGTCGGCGCGTTCGAGGTCGTGATGGCGTCGGCATGGACCTTCGCCGACGTGAGTGTGATACCGGTGTGACCATGGTCGACACCGGTGGCGTGATGAGAAGCGCCCGGTCGTTGGGTGAGTGCACCCGAACCGAGCAGCACGGCGATGACAACGCCATAGAGTCGGTGCTTCCGCATCTTGCGCCTCCTTGAAGTCACGGGATCCCCGGAGGGCTCCAGGTGGGCTTGGGAATGCGGGCGCCCGTCGTCTGAGCATTCGTCTCGCGGAGCCGGCGCCGGGAAGGGCGGACGGCCCTGGACATCAGGTCCGTACGAGGTGCGGACGGAGCAACCCTGGGGGTTGGCCCTTAGGCGGCTCCGGTGGGTGTGTGGGTACGTGCGAGCATGAGAAGTCGATCCGGGAGGGGCGGGTGGCCGGTCGTCGCCCCCCCGGCGCCGCAGGCGCTCGTCGAGGCGGTCGAGGCGTCCCACGGCCTGCGGGCTCGTGGCCTGCAGGGGGCAGCCTCCGCGACTGCCGCGTGGACTCCGCCGTCCGATGTCTGTAACTACAAGGTTAGCGCTTGTGCACCCGTGCGCAAGGCAATTGATGTGCAGGAGTTCAATTTGCGCTAGCTAGGGTTAGCAGACAGCGACGTTGAGCTGGGATTTCCCCGGCACGGGCCGCGTCGGAAAATCGCCCGGGCGAAGGGGGCCGGGCCACCGCCGAGGGCGTGGTCTCAGCTGGCGGCCGCCTCCGGCCGTCCGCCGGCAGCGGCTTCGGCCGGGGTCGTGACGCCGCCCACGGGCCCGAGCCGGCCCAGGGCCTCCATCGACCGCTCCAGGGTCGGCGCCACGACCGCCCCGTCGGCCTCCCGGACCCCGACCAGCGGGGTGAGGCTGGCGAAGCCGTTGGCCACGAGCCCCGCGTCGGTGTCGAGGGCCAGGTCCCGGTCGTCGCCCGGCGGGGTCAGGTTCAGGCGCAGGGTGCCGCTGGTGAACGGCGGGAGCGCCACGTGCGGGTGCGTCGGGTCGGGCGGGGCGCCCGTGTCGTGGACGGCCGAACGGATGGTGCCGCTGCGCCCGAGGCGCCCGTGGCGCACGCCGCGCAGCTCGCCGGGTGGGAGGTCGGGGACGTTGAGGTTGAGCACCGTGCCCTCGGGCGCGTCGGCCAGGACGGGGATGAGCGCGCCGGCCAGCGCGGCCGGGGTCTCCCACGGCACGGGCGGGTCGCTCCAGCGGATGGACACGGCCAGGCTGCGCATCCCGAAGTGCGCCGCGGTCAGGGCTGCGCCGACGGTGCCCGAGTGGAGGGCGGAGCGACCGACGTTGGCACCGTGGTTGATGCCCGACAGCACGAGGTCCGGCCGCGGGCCGAACCCCCCGACCGCGGCGACGATGACCGCCAACGCGGGAGGGCCGTCGATGCCGAAGCTGGGGACGTCCTCCATGCCCTCGATGGCATGGGACTCGTAGTCGATGCCGTCACGGGAGTGCACCGGCCCCACCGCCGCGCCAGCACCGCTGTAGTCGACGAGGGGGGCGACCACGACGACGTCGTGGCCGCTTGCCGCTGCGACGCGGGCGAGTGCGGCGATGCCCGGCGCGCGGACCCCGTCGTCGTTTGTGACCAGGATACGCACGGCACTCCCTCGGTCGGATGGGCGGGCTTTACTACCATACCGGTGCCCTATGCCGGCTCTCCCCCCGCCCGAGCTGCCCGTGTCCGGCGCGCAGCACCGGATCGGCCACGACGAGCAGCGGGTCGTGATCACCGAGGTGGGGGGGACGCTGCGCGAGTACCTCGTGGGCGGCGTGCCCGTCGTCGACGGCTTCACAGAGGATGAGATGTGCCCCTCGGCTCGCGGGCAGGTGCTCGCCCCGTGGCCCAACCGGTTGGCGGGAGGTCGCTATTGCTTTGACGGGAAGGAAGCCCATGCCGCGCTGGACGAGCCGGCCCGCGGCAACGCCGTCCACGGCCTGATGCGATGGCTGCCATGGCAGCTGCAGGCCCAGGCGCAGAACGTCCTGGTCATGGCGTGCGTGCTCCACCCGCAGCCCGGGTACCCCTGGCGGCTGGCCATGGAGATCGAGTACCGCCTCGGCCGCCGCGGGCTGTCGGTGACCACGCGGGCGTCGAACCTCAGCGACACACGCGCCCCCTTCGGCGTGGGCTTCCATCCCTATCTCACGGTCGGCACCCCCACGATCGACACCGCCCGGCTGCGATTCCGTGCGGCCCGGCGGCTGGTCACCGACGAGCGCGGCCTTCCCACCGGCTCGTCCCCGGTCACCGGCAGCGACTTCGACTTCTCGACCGGCCGGCTCGTCGGGTCCACCCGCCTGGACACCGCCTTCACCTCGCTCGAACGCGACGACGAGGGCAATGCCCGGATCGAGCTGCACAATCCGGGGGCCGGCCGGAGAGCGACCGTCTGGATGGACGAGCAGTTTCCCTACGTGATGGTCTTCACTGCCGACACCGTGGCACCCCTCCGCCGGCGCGGCTCGATAGCGGTGGAGCCGATGTCGTGCCCACCCGACGCCTTCCACGGCGGCGCGGAGGTGCCGGCGATCGAGCCGGGGGCATCGTGGACGGGCCGGTGGGGGATCGAGCCGCTGTGATCCGCACCACGCTGGTGGGCCGGGGCGGCGGCGCCGATCGCGGTGCGCCTTTGCGGTGAGCCTGTGCGGTCGCGGTGCGCCCCGGGGTGGTGCGCCCCGGGGGATTCGAACCCCCAACCTGCGGATTAAGAGTCCGTTGCTCTGCCGTTGAGCTAGAGGCGCACCGGCGAGTGTACGCGACGGCACGCCCGGCCCAGAACGGATGCGGGCGAGGACGTCGCCGTCGGCAGCGTCCGCGAGGGTGACCGAGGGGACTTGAACCCCCGACCTCCAGGGCCACAACCTGGCGCTCTAACCAACTGAGCTACGGCCACCAAGACGCTCTAGCATGGCACACGGACTACGCGGCTCAGACGGGACGGGGGGACTAGCCTGGCCAGAGATCGCGACCGGACGATCGGTCGCGCGGTCGTGCCCGCCCCCGTAGCTCAACTGGAAAGAGCGGGTGGCTTCTACCCACCAGGTTGCGGGTTCGACTCCTGCCGGGGGCACGTAGACCCAGGTGAGAGCAGCTCTGCTCTCATCGCGTCGGCGAGCACCCGGAAGCAGCCCGATTCAGACGGCGCCCGGTGTGGCCGTGCGCGTCTCGGTCATGGTCCCCTCCTCCTCGTCAGCCGGCCGTCGACACCCCCATACGACCGAGCAGGTCACGGACCCGCTCACCGATCTCGTCGCGGATGGGCCGGACCTCCTCGATGGAGCGTCCGGCGGGGTCGGTCAGGGCCCAGTCCTCGTAGCGCTTGCCCGGGACGATCGGGCACGCGTCGCCACAGCCCATGGTGACGACGACGTCGGCACCCCGCACCACCTCGTCGGTCCAGGGCTTGGGGAACTCGCGGGCGATGTCGATCCCGACCTCGGCCATGGCCGCCACCGCGTTGGGGTCGATCTCCTCGCCCGGGGCTGACCCCGCTGACCACGCCAGGGCCCGGTCGCCGGCCAGGTGCTGGAACCACCCCAGGGCCATCTGCGATCGCCCGGCGTTGCGCACACAGAGGAACAGGACCGTGGGCAGGGGGCTCTCCAGCTTCCCCTCGCTCTTGGCCAGACCCTGGAGCTGCTCGCGGGCGAACCGCTCCGTGTAGCGGGGCAGGAACTCGATGGCGGTCTCGTCCCCCGGCTCGATGCCCGCCGCGAAGCGGTCGTAGCTGGTCTTGACGAAGCCCTCGATGGTCTCGACGCCGAAGACGCCCTTGTACTCGTCTGCCAGGCGTTCGGCGATCTCGTGGAGGATCTGGGTCCGCTCGGCGTCGCTGATCGGTGTCATCGTGGTGCTCCTTCTGTTCTACGACCCGGCCGCTCGCACCCACGCCTGGGCGCCCATCTGCACGGCGTCCCAGGGGCTGCCCAGCGGGGGCGTGTAGGACAGGTCGAGGTCGCTCATGGCGTCGACGGACATGGCATGGAAGATGGCGGTGGCGGCGATGTCGATGCGTTTGGCCACCTCGGCGTGCTTGTGACCGAAGAGCTGGACCCCGAGCAGGCGGCCGGTGCCCCGGTCCCCGGTGTAGCGCATGGCGATGCGGTGGCTGCCGGGGTAGTAGGCCTTGTGATCGTCGGCCTCAGACCCCACCGTGAGCGGATCGAAGCCGGAAGGGGCCGCCTCGTGGTCCCGCAGGCCGGTGCGGGCCACGGCGTGGTCGAAGACCTTCACGACCTGGGTGCCGAGGCTGCCGGCGAAGGCCCGGTCGCCGCCGAGCGCGTTCTCGCCCGCCACCCTCCCCTGCTTGTGGGCCGTGGTGCCGAGGGGCAGGTAGGTCTCCCCGAGGAGGCGGTGGTGTGTGACGACACAGTCGCCCGCGGCGAAGACGTGCGGCAGGTTGGTGCGCATGTGGTTGTCCACCGCGATGGCACCGCGCAGCCCCAGCGTCGCCCCCGCCGAGACGGCCAGCTCGGTGTCGGGCCGGACCCCGACGACCACGAGGACCATGTCGACGTCCTTGACGATGGTCTCGCCGCCCCCGGTCGACGCCTCGACCGCAAGCCGCCCCGGACCGGAATTCCCCTTGGCCACCGAGCGAACGGCGGCACCGGTGACGACCTCGACGCCGTGGTCGGCCAGCTGCCCCCGCACCAGGGCCCCGATGGCGGGGTCGACCGTGGGCAGGACCTCGTCCAGCTGCTCGACCTGGGTGACCGCCAGGCCCTGAGCCACCAGGGCTTCGGCCATCTCCAGGCCGATGTAGCCCGCCCCCACGATGAGGGCGCTGGCGGGAGCTCGTTCCTCCAAGGTGCGCATGACGGCGAAGGTGTCGCCCATCGAGTGCAGGAGGTGGACCCCGTCGTCGGGGCCCAGCACATCCAGCCCCGCGATCGGGGGACGCACCGGCACCGCCCCGGTGCCGACGACGAGCTCGTCGTACGCGAGCAGCTCCTCGTCGCCCTCGGGCCCGGTGACGAGGAGTTTGCGGCCCTCGACGTCGATGCGGCGGGCGAACGTGTCGAGCCGCAGGTTCGTGCCCGTCGCTTCGAGGTCGGCGACGGTGCGGTGGGCCAGGTTGCGCCAGTGCGTCACCTCTCCCGAGACGTAGTAGGGGATCCCGCAGATGGAGAAGTTCGGGTAGGCGTCCGCCACTACCACGGTGACGTCGGTGGCGGGGTCGAGCTCGCGGATCCGGAGCGCCGCGCTGATGCCGGCGTCGCTGCCTCCGATGGCGATGACGTGCATGGATCTCCTATCCGGTTCGGGGGTCGGCGCCCGTGGGCGAGGTCACGCGGGCTGGGGCCGTCCGCCGTCGGCGTGCGCCAGCGCGCCGTGGGAGGTCGCGGGGTCGGCGGTGCTCGGCGCGGGACCTTCGGCGTCGTGGGGAACGAGGATGTCGGCCGCCTCGGAGGGCGTGATGTCGGGGTAGAGCGTCCGGATCACGACGAAGGCCAGGACGCCGCCGAGGATCTGGGCGCCGAGGAAGCTGGGGGCCGACGACGGGGTGATCCCTGCGAAGGTGTTCGAGAACATCCGCCCGACGGTGATGGCCGGGTTGGCGAAGCTGGTGGAGCTGGTGAAGAAGTAGGCCGCCCCGATGTAGGCGCCTACTGCAGCCGGGGCGGTGCGCGACCGCCCGGAACGGGCGAGGGCGAAGATCACGAGCAGCAGGCCCAAGGTGGCGACGATCTCGGAGAGGAAGTGCGCCGGCGATGCCCGGTGCTTGGTGGAAATCTCGAAGGCTTTGAGGGAGAACATGACGTTGGCCACCACCGCCCCGGAGATGCAGCCCGCCACCTGGGCCGGCAGGTAGGCGCCGGCGTCACGCCAGGAGAGCCCCCCGAAGGCGGCGTCGACGAACGACACCACCGGGTTGAAGTGGCCACCCGAAACGGGCCCGAACATCAAGATGATGGCGAAGAGCCCGGCGGCGGTGGCGGCCGCGTTCTCCAGAAGCTGGAGTCCCGTGTTGCCCGGCGAGAGCTGCTGTGCGGCGATACCCGAGCCGATGACCAAGGCCGCCAGAAAGGCACTCCCCAGGAACTCGGCGAACAAGCGCCGCCACAGGGGTGCCTCGCTCATGGGCGCGCTCCGGTCCGGGGGGTGCCTGGCGCACGCATGGCTAGCAGCACCTCGTCTGCGAGGTCGCCGCGCCCACGGCGATCCCCGTCTGCTCTTCGGTCGGCGCGCAGCAGGTGCCGTCGCCCTCGATGCCCGACTCCGCTGGCGCGTCGGCCAGGACCGTGTACAGCTCCCAAGGGGCCCCGTCGGGGTCGTCCACCCACACCTTGTCCTGCACCGCGAAGCAGCAGGTTGTGCCCTGCTGATCGAGGGTGGCGAGACCTTCACCGGCGAGCCGGGCGCTGGAGGCCGCCACCTCGTCGGCGGTCTCGACCTCGACGCCGAGGTGGTTGAGGGCCCCCTCCACGCCCGCGCCCCGGGCCTCGGGGTTCTCCATCAAGACGAGCTTCAGGGGCGGCTCGGCGATGGCGAAGTTGGCGTAGCCGGGGCGGATCTTCGCCGGCGGGCAGTCGAAGAGCTTGGTGTAGAAGTCGATTGCGGCCTCGAGATCCGAGACGTTCAAGGCGAGCTGCACTCGGGCCATGGGACCTCCAGTGAATCGATCGACGTCGATTCGGAGTATGCTTGTTGTATCGACGCCTGTCAATCGGAGATCGGATGCCCACTCGTTCCGTGACCAAGGCCAAGGTGCTCTCCGACCCGCTGTGCTGCACCCCGCTGACGAAGGCCCCCCTGGCGGTCGGTGACGCGGAGGACCTGGCCCCCGTTCTCGCCGCCCTCGGGGACCCGGTCCGCCTGCGCCTGCTGTCGATCGTGGCGGCCGAGGGCGAGGCCTGCAGCTGCAACCTCGAGGAACCCCTGGGCAAGAGCCAGCCGACGATCTCGCACCACACCCGGGTGCTGGCCGAGGCCGGGCTGATCGTCGGCGAGAAGCGAGGCAAGTGGACCTGGTGGCGAGTGGTCCCTGAGCGCCTGGCCACCCTCCGCCACGTCTTGGGCGGGGCCTGACCTCGGGCCGTCTGCCGGAGGGTTTGTGCCGGCTGCCGGTTACCGTGCGACTGCCTCGCCGGATACGGCCCTCAGCACATTGCGCGGTCGTGGGACCACCATTCGTCGCAGAACGTTCGTCCGCTGGGGACACTCCTGACGTCCACCCGAGACTATCGGTGTGCGAGACAAGAGCCCGTCGGTCGCCGCCGCCGCGAGCTGCGACTTCCCGTCTCGGCGGACGGGTCGGCGCGATCCTGGCCATAGAGCCTTTTGACCCTTGGTTGCTCCTGGATCCGGTCATACTGTGAAGGCGACATTGCCGATCTATGACGGTGATGTGACGTTGCAATTGGTCAGCAGGTGCCGAGGCGATGCAGCCGGGGGCTGCTCGTGGGGAGGAAAGACACCATGGACAGTGATCACAGGGTTCGGCGCATGCGCCGATTGGGGATACCGGTCGCCGTGCTCGCGCTGGCCGGCCTGATGGCGGCGTGCACCAGCAGCTCGTCCTCGTCCTCCTCGTCTGCCGCGGCGGGCGTGCCCTCGAGCGTGACCGTCAACGCGTTCAAGGTCACCTTCTCGGAGATGGCGGCGCTCAAGCCGCTCGTCTCGTCGGGTAAGGGCCTCGTCGGGGTGATCCTGCCCGACACCACGTCGTCGACCCGTTACGTCGACTTCGACGCGCCGTACTTCGCCAAGGCGTTCACGGACGCCGGGTACAGCCCGTCGCAGTACAAGATCGACAACGCCCAGGGCGTGGACGCCACCGAGGTCTCGCTGGCCCAGGCCGACATCTCGCTCGGGGCGACGGTGCTGATCTTCGACCCGCTCGACAGCACGACCGGGGCGCAGGTCCAGACCTACGCGGCGTCCCACGGGGTGGCCCTCATCAGCTACGACCGGGCGACCTTCGTCGGCACCCCCACCTACTACGTGAGCTTCAACAACGTGACCGTGGGCAAGCTCATCGGCCAGGGCTTCGAGTCCTGCGTCTCCTCGTGGAACGTGGCGAGCCCGCAGGTCTTCCAGCTCGACGGCGGTGAGGACACCGACCCGAACGCCATCTCGTTCGCCAACGGGTACAACACCGTGATCTGGGGCAAGACCGGTTCGGGCTCACCTCCGACCATGGCGGCCGGCACGACCAACTCCAAGGGCTACACGCTGGTCGGCGACCAGATCACCCCGGGTTGGGTGAACGCCACCGGTGCCACCATCTTCTCGCAGGCATACACGGCGCACCCGAACATCAACGCCACGGTCGAGGCCAACGACGGCCTGGCCAACGCCGTGATCGGTGACCTGAAGAACGCCGGTGTGGGCCCGAAGAAGATCCCGACGACCGGTCAGGACGCCACCCTGCAGGGCATGGAGAACATCCTGAACGGTTACCAGTGCGGATCGGTCTACAAGGCCATCTACCAGGAGACACAGGCGGCCGTCTCCCTGGCCACGATCCTCCGGGCCGGCAAGACACCGCCTGCCGCGCTCGTCAACGGGACCACCTCGCCGCCTCCTGGGGTGACGGGGACCACCCAGCCGGCCATCCTCCTCACCCCGGTGTGGGTGAACGCGGCGAACATGAACTCGACGGTGATCGCCGACCAGTTCATCAGCGCCTCGTCGCTGTGCACCGCCGTGGGCACGAGCGTCTGCACTGCGAACGGCATCACGCCCTAGGCAAGGGCGAGCCGGACGCGACCGAGGGGACCGCCGCCGCCTCGTGCGGCGGCGGTCCCGCGTCACGCCCGACGAGGTCGTAGCCTGGTACCGCGGAAAGCCAACGGTTCCCGCGACCGGGATGGGAGTAGACGTGGGGTAGGACGGTCCGGGGCCGGGGGCCGCAGACGAGGTGCAGGACGAGGTTGGGGGAGATGGCCGAGACGAACGCCGAGCCGCTGTTGCGGGTGCAAGGGATCTCCAAGAGTTTCGGCGCAGTCCAGGCGCTGACCGATGTCGACCTCGACGTGCCCGCCGGCCAGGTCACCGCCTTGTGCGGCGACAACGGCGCCGGCAAGTCGGTGCTCATCAAGTGCATCGCCGGGGCCCACGAGCCCGACCACGGGCGCATCTACTGGGAGGGCCGGCAGGTCCGGATCCGCAACGCCCACGACGCCTCGATGCTCGGTATCGAGACCGTCTACCAGGACCTCGCGCTGGCCGACAACCTCGACATCGTCCAGAACATGTTCCTGGGCCGCGAGCGCCTCCGCTACCGGCTCCTCGACGAGGACGACATGGAGCGCGCTGCGGCCGAGACCCTGGCCGGCCTGCGGGTGACGACGGTGCGCTCCATCCGGCAGCCCGTCGGGTCCCTCTCCGGCGGTCAGCGTCAGTCGGTGGCGGTGGCCAAGGCCGTCATGTGGAACTCGAAGCTGGTCATCATGGACGAGCCGACGGCGGCCCTCGGCGTGACCCAGACGACCATGGTGCTCGAGCTCATCCACAACCTGCGGGACCACGGCCTGGGGGTGATCGTGATCTCGCACAACCTCAACGACGTCTTCGCCGTGGCCGACCGGATCTCGGTGTTGCACCTGGGGAGGATGGTGGTGCAGGAGCAGGCCTCGGCGTTCGACCGTCAGAGCGTCGTGGAGTACATGACCACGGGGGGGCTCGGCATGGCACCGCTCGGTGTGACCACGAACGGCGGGGGGCCGGCATGACCCGCGCCGACCAGGACCCGTCGACCGCCGGCGGACCGGGGGCGGGCACCACGACGACACCCCTGCCCGATGGGGTGCCGCCCGACGTGGCCGAGGACCCGACCGCCGCGCCCGAGAAGGCCGCCGCGCCGCTCGTCCCGCCCGAGGTCGTCGCCCAGTCGCTCGGCGACTACTTCCACGGGCTGTGGCTGCGGGTCAAGAGCGGCGAGAGCGGGCTGCTGCCGGTCATCCTGGCGCTGGTCATCATCGTCATCGTCTTCCAGGCGATCAGCCCGCACCACGTCTTCCTGCAGGCCAACAACCTGGTGAACCTGTTCCAGCAGAGCGCCGTGTTCATGGTGCTGGCCATGGCCGAGTCGTTCGCGCTGCTGCTCGGGGACATCGACCTGTCCATCGGCTACGTGGGCCCCCTGGGCGGGGCCATCGCCGTGCAGCTCGTCCAGCCGGTCACGACCAACTGGCCCTGGTGGGCCGCCATCGTCGCCGCGTTGGTGGTCTGCGCCTTCATCGGCGCGCTGCAGGGCACCCTGATCACCCGGCTGCGGCTGCCGTCGTTCATCGTCACGCTGGCCGGCCTGCTCATCTTCAACGGTGTGCTGCTCATCGTGCTCGCCTTCGGCCCGTTCTCCGGGTACCCGAGCCTCAGCGGTCTCTCGCCCAACCTGCACGCGCTATACGACCTCATGTGGGGTCACGTGTCCCCGCTCGCCGGATGGATCATCATGGCCGTGGTCGTGGGAGTCGTCGGCCTCAACCTCTACTGGCGCGACGCGCGCAGGCGTCGCAGCGGGCTGGTGGCGCCACCGCTGAGCCTCACGCTCCTCAAGATCGCCGGGATGGCCGCCGTGGGGATCGCCGTCGTCGCCATCTGCAACGTCAACCGCGCCGCCATCGGCACCCTCGAGGGCGTCCCCTACTCGATCCTCATCGTGCTGGGCGTGCTCGGCTTGTGGACGATCCTGCTCCAGCGCACCCGCTACGGGCGCTACATCTACGCCATCGGCGGCAACCCCGAGGCTGCCCGGCGCGCCGGCATCCGGGTCAACCGGATCCGCACCTTGGCGTTCGTGCTGTGTTCGCTGACGGCGGGGGTCGGCGGCCTGCTCTACGCCTCGTACCTGGGGGGCATGTCCAACAACGTCAACGGCGGCCAGCTCGTCCTCTACGCGGTGGCCGCGGCGGTCATCGGCGGCACCTCGCTCTACGGCGGGCGGGGCAAGGTGGCCAACGGCGTCCTCGGCGGCCTGGTGATCGGCGCCATCTACAACGGCATGTACCTCTTGGGCCTGGCGGTGCAGTGGGAGTTCATCGTGACCGGTCTGGTCCTCCTCGGAGCGGTCACCATCGACGCGCTGTCACGGCGGGGGACCACGACCGGGGCGATCCCCGGTCGCTAGGGCCCGCCTCGCGGTCCCGGACCTGCTCGCGGTCGGCTCCCGCCGTCGGCGGCGAAGCTGCGTAGACTTCGGCCGTGGCACGGGTGCTGGCGGTGGCCAACCAGAAAGGCGGGGTGGCCAAGACGACGACGGTCCACGCCCTGGGCTACGCGATGGCCGAGCTCGGCCGGCGGGTGCTGCTCGTGGACCTCGATCCCCAGGCCTGCCTGACGTTCTCGGTGGGCATCGACCCCGACACCGTCGACCGGTCCCTCCACGACGTCTTCGTGCGCAAGATGAAGGCGGCCGACGTGCGGCGGCGGATCCCGGGCGCCGAGGGACTGGACATCCTCCCGGCGACGATCGACCTCGCCGGCTCGGAGGTGCACCTGCTCACCCGCACCGGCCGCGAGCACGTCCTCGCCCGCGCGCTCAATTCGATGTACGACGACTACGACGTGATCCTGATCGACTGCCCGCCCTCGCTGGGCGTGCTCACGATCAACGGGCTGACCGCGGCGTTCGAGGTGCTCATCCCGCTGCAGTGCGAGGCGTTGAGCCATCGAGGCGTGGGGCAGCTGCTCGAGACGATCGACGACGTGCGGATGTTCGCCAACGGCGACCTGGAGGTGCGCGGCGTCATCGCCACCATGTACGACGCGCACACGCGGCACAGCCGGGCGGTGATCGAGGACGTGCGCACCCGTTACGGCCTGCCGGTGCTGGAGCCGCCGGTGCGCAAGTCCATCCGGTTCGCCGAAGCCCCCCAGCGCGGCATGTGCATCCTGCAGCACGCGCCCGAATCGCCGGGTGCGGCGGCCTACCGGGCGCTCGCCCGGCTGCTCGACGCGGACGTGATCCCCGACCTCTGATCGGGTCCGTCTCGAGCACCGACACGACCAAGGAACAGGAGCCGGCCATCCCCGACGCACCCGATCCCCTCGGCAGGCGAGCCCTCTTCTGGGCGCCGGCGGAGCGCGACGACGACGGCCCGCGTCGTCCCGACGAACGCGAGGTGCCGGGCAAGCACGCGCTCTTCTCGCCCGACGCGGTCGCCGGGGCCGCGCCCCCGGCCCACGGCGCGGGCGGACACCGCGCTGCGGGCACCGGCCGCCCCGGTTCGGCGTCCCCGGCGAGCGGACCTGCCCGACCGGCGGGGGCACCGACCACGCCGGGTCGCACCGCCCGTCCCGCGGGCCCGGACGGCGCATCGCGCCAGGCACCCCCGCCGGCAGGGACACGACGCCGGTCGGCCCTGTCCATGGCCCCGGTCACGGTGAAGTGCTCCGCCTGCGGCGCCGTGCGCGACGTCGACGTGCTCGAGTACATGGTGCTGCATCTGCCGCTGTGGCTGTGGCGACCCGGTCGCGGCTACACGCGGTTCATGACCTGCCCGGCGTGCCGGCGCCGCACGTGGGTCAGCGCGTCCTGGACGCCGTGGTCCCGCTGACGCCGGAGCGAGGTCGTCGGCGGGGGTAGCGGTGCTGGCCAGCATCGGGACGTGGGTCGAGCACTTCCACGGGCCTGCGATCTACGTCGTGGTGGGCGCCCTGGTCTTCGGTGAGGCCGCCGTCCTCCTCGGCTTCGTGATCCCCGGCGAGACGGCGGCCGTCGCCGGCGGTGCGCTGTGCGCGTTGGGCCACGCCAACCTCGAGCTCATGTTGGTCGTGGTCGTCGTCTGCGCCATCGTGGGCGACTCCGTCGGCTACGAGGTGGGAAAGGTGCTGGGGCCCCACCTTCTCGAGCGGCGGCCGCTGCGGGGGCACCAGGGCGTTGCCGAGGCGCGCCGGCTCTTGGTGCGCTTCGGCGGACCGGCCGTGTTCGTCGGGCGCTGGGTGGCACTCGCCCGCGCGCTGGTGCCCGGGCTCACCGGGATGAGCGGCATGCGGTACCGCACCTTCCTGTTCTTCAATGCCCTGGGCGGGATGGCCTGGGGAACGGCGTTCGTCTTCCTCGGGTACGCGGCGGGGCGCTCGTGGGAGGCGCTGGCGGCCCGCGTCGGGCGCTACGCGATCTATGCCCTGGCCGGCTTCGCCGCGGTGCTCTTCGTGATGATCGTCCTGCGGCGCCGCCGCGGGCACCGCGGTGGCACCGACTCGCCGGCGACGGATGCCGTGGCCGGCGATGCCGGGCACGACCTGGGCGCGGGGGAGTCCGAGACGGGCAGCGCCTGAGGGGACGGGCCGGTGGCCGCTCAGGCGTCGGCCGCCAGCACGAAGCGAGACGGGCCGTTCTCGATGCGGCGGACCCGGCCGTGGTTCTCGAGCAGGACGATGTGGGCCAACGTCTCGCCCACCGCGGCCCGCTGCATGAACTCGGGGATCTCGTCCCACGGCCTCGACCACGACAGGCGCACCGACAGCTCCCACGCGGTCTGCCCCGGATCCTCGTGGAGGAGCCTCTCGACCTCTGCCAGCCGATCGGCATGGTGGACGATGATCTCGTCGAGTCGGCTGCGCAGGTCGGCGAACCGGTATTCGTGGGCGGGCAGCACCTCGTCCACGCCCAGGTTCTGGACCTTGAGCAGGGACTCGAGGAAGTGGCCGAGCGGGTTCGGGAACTGCTGGGTGTGCACGCCGATGTTCGGCGTGATCCTCGGCAGGACGTGGTCGCCCGAGAGCAGGAGCCGGTGCGCGTCGCTGTAGAAGCAGACATGGCCGGGGGAGTGCCCCGGTGTCCACACCGTGCGCAGGTCCCAGCCCTCGAGCTCCACGCGTGCGCCGTCCTCGAAGAGCACGTCGGGCTCGGCCATCGTGACCTGCGAGCGGATCATCATCGAGGCCATGTTGAGGTCCGGCAGCTTGGCCGGAGGGACACCGGCGTCCTCCAGGAACACCCGCATCCGCTCGAGCAGGTCGTCGGTCTCCATGTAGCGCGCCTGGAGCATCTCGGCGTCGTCGGGATGCAGGCCGATCCATGCGCCTGACTCCTCGCGCACACGGCCGGCCAAGCCGTAATGGTCCGGGTGGATGTGGGTCACGAGCACGGCCCGGACGTCGCTGATCGAACCGCCCGCCTCGGCCAGGCCGCCGCCGAGCGCCTGCCAGGCGTCCTCGGTGTTCCAGCCGGCGTCGACGATGGCCACGCCGTTCTCGAGCTCGAGCGCGTAGACGAGGACGTAGCGCAGCGGGTTCTGGGGGATGGGGACCGGGATCGACCACAGACCGGGCCGCACCCGCTCCACCGGCGGCATGACGTGGTCGTCCCAGGCCGCTTTCTGGAGGACCCCCGTGACTTCCACCATGCCGGGCACCGTAGGCGGCGCCGCCGACTCCCCACCAACCAGGCGTACGGGCATCGGACCAGGTCGCCGTACGGCGCGGGCACATGGGCCACGTTCCGTGACGATCCTGGGCCCGACCCTCACGAAGCGTAATTTGCCACAATCACAACAATTGACCCATTGACCACAACAATCACAGGGTCTTACCCTGTCGTCCTCAGGACCGACCGGGGGCGGACGGGAGGCAACGGTGGCGAGGGATCGGGTCGTGCACATGAGGGACCGCCAATCCGTCCTGCGGCGAGCGGACGCCCGGGCGTCGCGGCTCGAGAGCCGGATGCAGTACCTGCTCGACCTGGCGCGCGACGCGTTCGTCGAGACCGACGGCGACGGCGTGCTCACCGAATGGAACCGCCAGGCGGAGCTGCGCTTCGGCTGGTCGCGCGACGAGGTCCTCGGCCGGCCGCTGGTCGAGTTCCTGGTGCCCGGGCGCAACCGGACGCGGTTCCTCGACGATCTCCACGGCAGCCGGGGGTACCTCCAGGGCATCGAGCGCTCCGAGCCCTACAACCTGACCCTGCTGCATCGGGACGGCCACGAGATCCAGGTCACCACCAGCGCCTATGTCATCGGGACGGGCGACGACCTGCGCCTCGGCGGGTTCGTCCACGACCGGGGCGAGGAGCGCGCCGCCGAGGAGGCGCTCGCCCACGCGTACCTGCACGACTCGCTCACCGGCCTGCCCAATCGCACCTTGTTCACGTACCGGCTGTCGTATGCGCTGGCCCGCGGCCGGGGCGAGCCGGGGTCGGTGGCGGTCCTGGTCCTCGACCTCGACCGCTTCAAGGCCATCAACGACGCCCTCGGTCACGAGGTGGGCGACGAGGTGCTGGTGGCCGCGGCCGAGCGCCTGGTGGCCGTGGACACGTCGGCCACCCTCGTGGCGCGGCTGGGGGGCGACGAGTTCCTGGCCCTCTTCGACGGCGAGTTCGCCGAGGAGGACGCCGTTGCCTTCGCCGACCGCGCGCTGTCGCGTCTGTCCGAGCCCATCGTCGCCGGCGGGCGTGAGGTCTTCGTGGGCGCCAGCATCGGCATCGCCTGCACCTCGGCGGAGCTCCTCGAACCGGCCGCCCTGCTGTCGTGCGCGGACGCCGCCATGTACCAGGCCAAGACCCGTGGCGGCGGGGCGATCGAGGTGTTCGGCGAGGCCCTGCGGCTGCGGGCCCTCGACCGTCTGCAGACGGAGCACTCGCTGCACCGGGCCCTCGAGCGTGAGGAGCTGCGGCTCCACTACCAACCGGTCATCGACATCGGCGGCGGGCACGTCGTCGCCGTGGAGGCGCTCGTGCGCTGGAAGCACCCGACCCAGGGTCTCGTGTCCCCGGACCGCTTCATCCCCGTGGCGGAGGAGAGCGGGCTCATCATCCCCATCGGCCGCTGGGTGCTGCGCGAGGCCTGCGAGCAGCTGCGGACCTGGGTCACCGGTCCCGGGCGGTCGGGCCCGGTCGCCGTGGAGGTCAACTTGTCGGCCCGGCAGTTGGACGACGCCGGCATCGTCGACACGGTGGAGCAGATCCTCGACGAGTCGGGGCTCACGCCTTCCAGCCTTACGCTCGAGATCACCGAGAGCGCGCTCATGCGCGACGCCGCCTCGGCCCTGCAGGTGCTCCGCGCGCTCAAGGCCCTGGGCGTGACGTTGGCCATCGACGACTTCGGCACCGGCTACTCGTCGCTCAGCTACCTGCACCGGTTCCCGCTCGACGTGCTCAAGGTCGACAAGAGCTTCGTCGACGGCCTCGGCTCGGGCAGAGACGGGATGGAGATCGTCGCCGCCGTGATCAAGCTGGCCCATGCGCTCGGGCTCCAGGTGGTGGCCGAGGGCGTCGAGCGCGCCGCGCAGCTCGAGCAGCTGGCGTCCATGGGGTGCGACTTCGCCCAGGGCTACCTCTTCTCGCGCCCGGTGCCCGCGCAGGAGGTGGAGCAGAAGCTGCCGCTGCGGCTCGGCGCCTGACGGCTACTCCGAGCCAGCCCGGCGGACCTCGGCGATCATGTCGTTGAAGGACGACTCGCCCATCGTCTCCCACATCTCACGTGCCGGCGGCGGCATGTGCTCGAGCATCTGGGCGCGCTGCTCCGGGGTGAAGTTCTCGCGGATGAGACCCAGGATCAGCCAGATCTTGTCCCCGGTGAAGTTGGCCATGCCGTGCCCGGGCAACATGCCCCACTCCTCCACGGTGACATACTCGCCGGCGAGCGGCACGACCGTGGCCTCCTCGTTGTCCAGGTGGGGGGACAGGACGTCGTCGAGGGCGCCGAGGGCATGGACGAGCTCCGGGCCCTGGCTGTCGCCCTGGGCGCTCCAGGCGGCGATCGCCTCCTTGGCCTCGGCCAGGCGTGCCACCACGTCCTCGTGCTGTTCGATGGCCACGTCGACGAGCTTCCGGTCCGCAGGGGCTCGCTCGATCAGCAGGGGGAAGAGAAGCGCCTCCTCACCGTCGTGGTGCACCTCCAGGAACGCCATCACGTTCGCGTAGTAGCCGGCGATCAGCGCTCGGCGGTCGTCGTCTCCCGCCGCGCTGCCCACGAACGCCGGGGCCGAGGCCAACGAGGATCGGAAGATCTCGTGGACCGCCGCCATGTCGGAGGTGTCGGGAGGGATTGACGATGTCGATTCGGTCATGGGACTGCCTCCGCTTCGTGGGCGACCCCCCGCGAGCCGACCCCAAGAAGGCGAACGCTAGTGGGTGCGGCGGGTCAGCGCCCGGGTCCGCGCACGCGCGGCGCCGTCACGGCGCGTCGTGGGTCGTCCATCCCTGCCCGTCCCACCACCGCAGGCGCGCCGTCCCGTAGGGGTCGGGATACCAGCCCGGTGGCGGAAGCTGGTCCGCCGGCGCCGGGGTCTCGGTGCCCGTCGCAGCGGCCGGTTCGGGCGAGACTGCGGCGGTCGCCGCCGGTGCGGCCGCCGGTGCCGTCGCCGCCGGTGCCGTCGCCGCCGGTGCGGTCGTCGTCACCACGGTGGCCTGGGGCTGCTCGGCAACCGGGATGCTTGCCGCCGCTGGTGCGGCCACTGCCACGGGCTCGACCGGCACCGCTGCCACCACCGGTGCCACCGGTGCCACCGGCGCCACCGCCGGTGCGGCCACCGGTGCCACCGCCGGTGCGGCCACCGGTGCCACCGCCGGTGCGGCCGCCACGGGCTCGGTGGGGTAGGACCAGCTGGGCTCTATTCCGACGGTCACCGGCGCGATGACCGGGGTCACGGCCGGGACGCCCTCGGGCCGGTCGGCCTCCACCTCGGCCAGCTGGGCGCGGAGGTCGGCGATGAGGGTGTCGGAGGTGCCGAGGGCACGGGCCATGCCCAGGGCGAGGGCGAAGCGGAATCCCTCGGCCGCCTCGGCCGGGTACCGGATGCCGGAGATGCGTTGGCGTCCGCTGACCGGGATGGCGGTCCAGGCGGGGTCGTCGTAGTGGTGGAAGCCCAGCGCCTGGTGGAAGTCCCACTCACGCGCCTCCCGGGCGCCGGTGAACACGACGCGCCGGTCGGTGATGGTCACCGCGCCCGTGTCGACGGGCGTGGCGACGGACTCGCCCTCGACGTAATGGCCGGCGGTGGCGCCGGCGCGGTAGTCGACCCGCCTTGCGACGTGGAAGGTGAAGCCGGTGGACCCGCCGCCCCAGTGCCCCGGCAGCCGCCTCGGCTCGATCAGCTCGACACCCTGGAGGACGAGGAGGGCGTGCTCGACGGGTTGGAGGGCGACCGGGATCGACGCGTCCTCGGCATTGGTCGAGCCCGGGGCGTGTTGCGCCCGATTCAAGAACCATTGCAGGCGCTCGACCTCGGCCTGCCAGACGGCGAGCTCCTCGGCCGCTTCCTTTGCCTTGCGCCGGCGCACCATCGTCCCCTCCCTGCCCCTGACTCCCGCGTTTCGCACCCTAGCCTTGCGGGCGGGCTAATCCCCGGTCACAGGGGCTCGCGGTCGACGACGGCGTGTCCCCGGCGTGCCGCGAGCCCACCGCGCGACTGCGGGTCGCCGTCGCGCCGGACGGCGCCCCCGCCCCTCGGGCAGGCCTCCGGGGACCGCAGGGAATAGTCCTGCAGCGAAGATAGTTGACATCGCAAAGACCCTTCGGTAGAACTCTTCTCAAGACAAAGTTGAGTTCGCAAAGAAATGGAGGCAGAACCCGATGACCGTCACCCAGCCGACGCCCGTCCTGACCAGGGAGTACGAGGGAAGCCTGGTGCCCAGCCCGGGCGTCTACCAGATCGACACCGCCCATACGACGGTTGAGTTCGTCGCCCGCCACCTGATGATCACCAAGGTCCGAGGGCGCTTCGGCGAGTTCGCCGGGACCATCACCGTGGGCGACGTACCAGAGGAGTCCTCGGTCGAGGTGACCATCCAGGCGGGGAGCGTCGACACGGCCCAGGCACAGCGGGACGAGCACCTGCGCAGCGCCGACTTCTTCGACGTCGAGAGCTACCCGACCCTGCGCTTCGTCTCCACCGAGGTCGAGGCCGAGCGCGACGACCGGTGGAAGGTGACCGGCGACCTGACCGTGCGGGACGTGACCAAGCCCGTGGTGCTCGAAGTCGAGTTCCACGGCGGCAGCACGACGCCGTGGGGGACCCAGGCGATCGGCTTCTCGGCCGAGGCCGAGGTCGACCGCGAGGAGTGGGGCCTGACCTGGAACCAGGCCCTCGAGACCGGCGGCGTCCTCGTGGGCAAGAAGGCCAAGATCGAGATCGCGGTGGAAGCCAACCCCGTGTGATCCGTTGCGGGGGGGCGTGACGAGCCGGCAGGGCGCGTCACGCCCCCCCGGCGCGTCAGGCCCCGGGCGCGACGAGCTCGTCGACGGCCGCCAACTCGGACTCCTCGAGCACCCATGAGGCGGCGGCGGCGTTGGCGCGGACCTGCGCCGGCGACATGGCACCGGCGATGACCGACGCAACCGGCGGATGGGCAAGGAGCCAGGCGAAGGCCAGCTCGAGGACGCTGTGGCCCTGTGCCTCCGCGTAGACGCGCAGGCGCGCCAGCGCGTCGAAGTTGCGTTCGGTGAGCCAGGCGCTGGTCCGATCGGGCGGGTAGGCGGCCAGCCGGGTCCCCGGCTCGGGGGCCGTGCCGGCGACGTACTTGCCCGACAGCAGGCCCGAGGCCAGCGGGTAGTAGGGGAGGAACGACGTCCCGTGGGCCGCGCACCACGGGAGCACGCCCGCCTCGGGCTCCCGGTAGAGGAGGCTGTACTGGTTCTGGACGCTGGCGAAGCCGGCTGCGCCCGGGGCGACGGCGGCTGCGGCCTCCTCGAGCTGGGCCGCGGTGAAGTTCGAGCACCCGATCTCGCGGACCTTGCCCCGGCGCACGAGCTCGTCGAGGGCGCCGAGGGTGTCCGCGATGGGCGTGGCGGCGTCGGGGGCGTGGAGCTGGTAGAGGTCGACGTAGTCGGTCCCGAGACGGCGCAGGCTGTCGTCCAGGGCCTGGCGCACATAGGTGGGCGCCGCGCCCGAGTGCGTGTCGTCGACGGGCATGCCGAACTTGGTCGCCACCACGACGTCGCGGCGGCGCGACCCCAGCGCCCGTCCGAGCAAGACCTCGCTCTGGGTGCCGCCGTAGATGTCGGCCGTGTCGAAGAAGGTGATCCCGGCCTCGATGGCCGCGTCGACGACGGCCTTGGTGCCGGCCGCGTCCAGGCGGGCGCCGAAGTTGTTGCA
>Ga0187778_10000061_pt1 | contig 64879 bp, 46 predicted proteins | sample 1015_Q2_SP5_20_M_FD_132418 | JGI IMG/M metagenome (GOLD analysis project Ga0187778, IMG submission 132418) | Tropical peat soil microbial communities from peatlands in Department of Meta, Colombia - 1015_Q2_SP5_20_MG | ecosystem: Environmental > Terrestrial > Soil > Wetlands > Peat | place...
CGGCGGTCTTGAAAACCGTTAGGCTCGAAAGGGTCTCGGGGGTTCGAATCCCTCCTCCTCCGCCACGTCACAAAAGAAGCAACCCAAAGAGAACTTCCGCTTGTATGGTCTGCGATCCATGGCAGAGGAGCGGCCAGTTTCGTTCCTTTGTTCGTTTTGCAGCCTTTGCCTTAAGAGTGATTTTTTGGGCGCGAATTAAGCTCGGTCGAGCCTCCAATTGCGGTCACTCGACCGTGCTCATCTACGGTTCCGCTCGGAGTACGGTCCGTCTGTTACTCGCTCTGTTGTGAGAAAGACGATCAAATCGCCGCCGCCCAGTCATCCGTAAAGGTCTGTCCCGTGCTGTCCATCACCTTAATGCTCTGGTAAGTGAAGGAGACGTCCTCGAGGGCTCGGGGATCGGCCGGTTCACTGCCGTTGGCCACGTCGATATATCTCCTCACCGCTGAGATGGTCGCATTTGTAAGAGTAATGGTCTGGTAGACGGTTTGCAGTCCCTGCCTATCGACGCCTGTGAACTGGAAAGTGACTGTAGAAAGAGTTTCATTGGTAACAAGGGCCTGCATGATTTGGGGAGAGGAGGCGTCCCACTCTTTGGTAAAGGTAATGGGCGACGTTTGCCTTCTTCCCGAGGGCAGTCCCGTTGCTGGATCACGAGGTGAAGTCAATTGACTCGAGAACTTAATGCCGACAATGCTGGGAACGGCGCTCTGGACGACTGCTGTTCCCTTGAAGTTTCCCTGCTTCGAGCCCTTGATGCTGACCAGGAAAGTGTGGACGCTGGGAACTACTGTTGCTGACGGCATTTGCGCAGGGATAACTATATTGGGAGACGGCGCAGCTGTATTTCTGACTTGCGCTGTCGCCAGATAGGGCGACGAACCACAGACCACTGCGAAAACTGCCACTGCTTTTATTGCGTTGACTTTCATGTTTTCCTCTCCTGTTTCTTTTCTGGATTATTTAAACTGCAAACCGAAAACCAAAGGCTACCAACCGTCGTATTTGAATACTTGCTCCGCGTTGCTTCTTCTCTTCCCGTTTTGAATTTAAAAGGCCCAGTGGCGCGTCTCGATCTTTCCTCTCGTGTTTTCGAGACGCGCCCACCTCGACCTTGCCACCTGACCGGGTCGGTAGGAAGCAAACTTGCAACAAAGAGCGCTGACGCGTAGCGAAGAGGCGCGGCAGACAATTGCAATCCTCTAAGCCAGCGCGGCGGCCGTGTAGGCAAAGCCCAAATCCGCGCAAGACATCTGAACATTGACATTCGGCACCAGACCACTGCCTGCGGTGTTTACCGCTTGCGTGAAGCTCAGAATGTTGAGCCCGCGGAAGCGCAGCGCAAAAATGGCATCGTTACGGCTGGGTGTCAGATACTCGAGAATGCCCGGCCTCTGTTGCGTGCCGCTTTGATTGCCTTGGACTACCGCTGCCCGGTACCACTGGTAAAACGACACCGCTTGGGCTTCAGGAAGAGTGATCACCAAGTTGGAAAAGTGCTTCTTGGAAGAAGCCCCAGCGGTGGATAGGGCAGCCTGCGTCAAGTCAGGGCCAGTGAAGAACTGCGCGCTGACTGGTTCGATCTTGCTGACGTGTGAACAATCGATGCCATCGATCTCCAGACGAAAGTTTGCAGGAGACCAATTCACCTGCGCTCCAGGTTTTCCGCTCGGCTGACCAGCACTACCCAGATTCCCTGATGTCATTTGGATTTCCTGCGGGGTCAGCCGAACGGTCATCATTGCCGGGTCCTGCAAAGTCATATCGCAAGCGGGAAAGATGACTTGTGTCATCAGAGCATTGAACCAGTTCATCCTGGTCAATATTCGATTGTTGAAATCGCAGCCGTCGATTGCTCCATTCTTACTGACGATTTGCTGGGCGAGGGTAGCTATGATCCATTCATAAAATTCCCGGGACATCCCCATCCCGCACTTCATGGTGATGTCTGCGTATTTCACACCAGGGATCTGTTTCTGTGGCAGAGGGCCTTTTGCGATAACGTCCGCGGTGACATTGCCGCCCTCAACCGAGTTGAGGGGGCCTGCGAACTGGCCCCCGAGGTTCAAAGTGTATCTGCCCGCCGTATAGGCCCTGGGACTAGTTGTGCCGGTGGCCGTCAGTTGCGGGCTCCCGAGCGAAAAGAGGGGATGCAGAGCCGACAAACCGAAGCCCGCGATCGCGGTGCCGGGGACCGTCTTTGCTAGAAAATCGCGTCGCGTCTGTGTCTTCATTGTCGTCCCTCCATCTTGAAGAATCTCCGAACCCATCTGGTTCTCCCGGAGCTGGCCCATTTCTTTGGCTCAGCGAATCGATATCCTCACTTCACCGTGAAGGCCCAGGCGTAATTGAACAGCAAGCCCTCTCCCTGGTTCTTGCCCACTTCCTCGCCGGAAAACTTGTGGGCTTTGTCGGTCGGCCTCAGCGCGACGGCATATTCACCAGGGCCAAGGGCGGCAGAGGGTGTGAGCTGCGCGTGCCCCGACGCAATCTTCTGCACTTTCGAGTCGACGCGATCCTCAATGAACGACGAATAGACCGGCCAGTCTTGCTGCGTGCTTTGCTCGGCAGTGGTTTTCGCCTCGGTGGCGCCAACGAGTCTGTAATTGCCTTGCGGCGTATCGGAAAGTTTCACAATCACCGGCTCGAATTGATCGGCATTCACTCCCGGGATGCCGCCGTAGTTCACATCGAAGGTTGGCGAGGTTCCATCAGTATTCGCGTTCGAGCTTCCACCCGTCAGCGCCCACACGAACGTAACCTTGGCTTGCTTCGCGTGCTGACTTAGGAGGCCAGAAACCAGGGCCGCGCCCGGATTCAAAGCAGCCAGGGCCATCGTGGAACCCGTCTTCGCAATCGCCTGCTGCGCGACTTGGGTCCCGGCGTTCAGAGCCTGCGTGAGCGCTTGATCCGCCGCCAGTGCGGACAAGGTCGTGGCCTTGGACTTCGTTTGCACGATTTCTGTGGCCTGCGCCGTCAAATTGACTTTATTGTTGCCCTGGAGAACGAACACAGCCGGCTGCCCGGCAGGTGTTGCCATCGCCGGCGCGACACCGGCCCCCATTGCTGCACCCCCATTGGCAAAGGACGCCGCATTCGGGACTCCCGCCACCGCGTTTGGGGCAACTTGTACAGGTGCCGCGGCCGCATTCTTTTTGTTGTTGGTTGCATCCAGCATCGCTTCCATGATTTTTGCTGTAACACCCGCCTTTTTCAGTGCAATCAATCCATTCGCGGAAACATCGAAGTCGTCATCATTCGTCTTAATGGCGCTCAGAATCACGCTCTCGGGAAGCATGCTCTTGACCATCGAGATGACGTCTTGATTCGTCAGCGACTTGCTGCTTTGTTGTGCGCTCCCGACTGTGCTGGCTAGCAGCACGACCAGGATGACCTTAAGAATTGAACTGATTGTCCTCATTGGATTCCCTCCGAATTAGCGTTTGGCCTCGATCTCCATAACCGTGAACTCTTTCTCCGCCAGCCATCACTGGCGCGCGGGCGCGCCCGGAATTCCTACGTTGAACGTGAGCGCGGCCTGGTTATTTGCCGGATTTACGTCGCCATTTGCCGTCACGGCGACAACGATTTGCATCTGCTGGCCTGGCGGTATCAGCGTCGACCAACTAGCCAGAAAAGTCCCCTGGCCGGAAATGTTGAAAACGAGTGGCTGCGAGATCGCTGCCTGACGGCCATCCACGATGAGCCGGAAGCTCACTTGAGCGCCTTGCACGGCGACGGTGCCGAGATTGCGTATCAGTGCAGAGAACGTCGTGGCTTGGCCGGGACGCGGGGTGGCAGGAGTAAACCGAATGTCCGGCATCGATACTGACAAATCGATAGCTCCCTCTGCCACTGGCGCGGCCCCCCCCGGCCTGGAAATTGTGGAAGGGAGTGCGTTCGTCGCCATTCCGCCCGGGCCCGGGCGTACAAGGCCACCACCATTGGCTGGAGTTGAAGATGACGTCGTTCCTTGCGTTATGTTCCTTACAGGCCCGCTGGTGGAAGGAGAATTCGTAGAAGTTGATGCGTTAGGCTGGCCAGGACGCACCGGTAGGTTGTTGGCAGAAGTGCTGCCCACCGCGCCAGTTGCGTTCCTTACAGCACTTGGTTTCGATCCCAGATTGCTGCCTGCGGCTGTCGTCGACGAGGCGGTCGACCCATTTGCTGTTCCAAGGGTGGGTGAAGAACTCTGGCTTTGAAATTGGTTACCGCTCGACGGTATAGCTGCAATGCTTTGTGAAAACGCGCCAATCTGAAAAGTTGTGGGCGTTCCATATCTGACGGTCGGTCCGCTTAGGGGCAGAGTCGTTCCCCCTCCAGACGAACCTGAGTTTGCTCCCGAAGAACTGCTCGCGGTGGATGCGCTTACGTTTGCGGTGCCGGAAGCGGAGCCGCCGTCCGCAGTCGTCACGGAAACCTGAACTGTATGGGAACCAGTCGCGGCCGATACCCCGCTGAATAGCGCTGATCGAGTCTGCTGGGGCAGGAGTGTTCCGAGATTTTGCGTTTGGCCGGGAGTGCCGTCTACGCTCAGTGTAGCTTTTGCTGGCTGCATGGAGTTCTGGGACGGGTTGGATACCTGGACCAACAAAGTGGGGATCTGCCCTGCTGGAGTGGCTGCACTGGCGTTCGCGATTCCAAAAAAGGTGATTTGCGGTTGAACCGGTGAATTGGAAACAGGAGTTCCAGAGGTTTGTGTTCCTGTCGAGTTGCTTCCAGAGGAAGATGTTGAACCGGAACCACTCGTCGACCCAGCACCTGCATTCGCGCCACCGGCTGCGGTGCTTGCAGTGCTATTCACGGCTATCGCCGGCGCGATCGTCGAAGCGATTTGGTTTCCGCTTCCATCCAACACTTGCACGGAAAGTTGATAAGGTGCAGCGCTGGACTGGGCAGGAGTCCAAGGGATGGAAACAGCTGTTGTGCTAGCGTGGGCAACGAGAACGCCACTCTGCGTTGGGAGGTTTGTCAGAACCCCGGAAGGATCTGCCAAGGCTACAGTGAGCCCTGATAGGTCCTGATTTGCAGTTACATTGTGAACTTGCGCCGTGAAATGAACGGCCTGTCCAGCAGTGATCGCGCTCTTATCAACCGTGACGTCCTGCGGGCCGAGGGAAACAGTGTTCGCCGAGGAGCTTGAGGTGGTCGGAGTTTGCGGCACAGCCGGAGAGGAAACAGAAGGAGTGGTCACCGATTGAGATCCTGGTGTGCCCGCCCCATAAGCCGTGCCCGGGCCCGCCGAGCTACTCGTTAGATTAGTTGCCGGATAGCCACCTAGCTGAGATCCAGGCACGCTCGGAGTCGAGAGTTTCGTCGCAAACGCGCCAGCCATCTGTGTGGTGAATTGCTGAAGAATGGTGAACATCATCTGTTGAAATGCTGCGCTTCCATTCGGTGCGCCAGTTGTCATTCCGCCCAGACAACTTGGGGCAACACTTGGTGGCATGGCATTAACCATGCCGTAGCCTTGTGGCGAGGTTTGCATGCCGTAGCTCTGCGGCAAGGTTTGCATTCCGCCCGGGCAGGCTGGATTTCCGGCCTGAGACACGCCGTTGACCATGCCGTAGCCTTGCGCCGAAGTTTGGAATCCTGCTGCGTAGGACGAGTACGCACCCTGAGGGATGGCGCTGGCGGGGCCATAACCTTGCGGAATACCGTTTGCGGCGCCGTAGCCCTGTGAGGCAGCTTGGGTCCCCGCAGGATAACTCGGCATTCCGGCCTGCGGCATCCCGGCGCCTGTAGGCGGGGGTGGGGGGGCCATGGCACCGGGAGCCGTAGGTGGAGGTACAACGTTTTGGCTAACTTGAGCAACTGTCGTGGAGATTTGTTGAAACGCACTCACCGAAGGCAGGGGCGTGACGGCTGCCACTCCGGTGGCATTGGGCTGCAACGCCAGCAGGCCCATGTTGTCCTGGACTTTGCTCACCCACCATGCCAGATCGTCCGCTTTCGTTCCCTGCGACCACATAGCGTTGAGCTGTTGTGCCTTGGCATTCCAGTCCCATTTGGTTGGATCGGTTCCGGCTGGCGGGTTTGCATTTGCTTGAGCGCCGTTGAAAGCCTGCCGGAAAATAGCTCCGAGGAAACTGCTGTTTACGCCATCCGAAGCTCGGAAGTCTCCCAGATTGGATACGGCCAGCGTGTAGAACTGCACTTGTTGGTTGGGCGGGTTGAATGCGCTGGACGACCCCGTGGTGAGCGTCAGTTGTTTGCCGGGCAGTGCTCCTTTGAGCGTCCGGAGCAAGCTGGCAAAGTGGCTTGCATCTCCGGAGCTAATACTTCCCGGGAACCACTCGACATTTACGGCGTCAATGTTTTGGGCGGTAACAAAAGGCGCCAGGAACTGATTCAGCGAAGCTTGCGCCTTCTGCTCGGCGCCCGGATCCAGTGGGACGCCGTTGATTCCACCCTGCCGAATCAATTCAAAATCAAACGAAGCAGAGATCAGGATGGGAGTTGCTTGCACGCCAGATGCCTGCAGCGCTTGCAATTCCGCCGCACGCAACGCGCTGGACGCGCTGGAGAGGGCCTGCTGAGCTGCATCGGCAGTCAGGCCGGGATAGCGGCCCGTGTGATTCAGCGTGCCCTCGATTTGGTAGTAGGCGATCTGCGTGTAGGTCGCGAACTGCGCGTCGCCCGCCTGACGAAGCCGCGCTACAACGGCCGTCACCAACGCGCTGGTGGCATTTGCCAGCGAAGATTGCGTCTTCAGCTCCGTCGCCGCAACCTTCAGCACTGGGATGAGCGACACGCTGTTGGCTTTTGCCCAGACGCATAGATTAGCCAGCCGGACAGCCGACTGTTGGTCATCCAGCTTGATCGGGAAGCGAATCATGTTGAAGCCGGCGGGCTTCAAAGTGTCCCAAGCTTGCTGAAAGGTATCGTTCACTCCGTTGTGGCTAAACTGCGGAGATTTGCTGGGGACGTCCATTCCATCAACCCAAGTCGGGTCGAAGTTCATATCTAAGGCGAACATGGGCAACAAGCCTGTTTGGGATACGGCTTGCGGATTCTGGGATGCAGTCTGTGGCGTAGCCATGCCAGGTCCTGCCTGTGGGGCCGCTTGCTGACCACTGTTCACCACGAGTTGCGCTCCCGCAATCGAGGGAAGAAGGAGAATCAAGAACAGCCATTTGAAGAGCAGGGAGATCTTGTTGTTCATGTTCTTGCTCCAATTGGCGAGGCGGCCATTCTTGTCTGTTTTCGCTTGCTCATCTCCGGCCCCGTCCTCGCATTCATCCTTACTCGTCCCGCTGTGCCTTACGCGGGAAGGTTGATCACGATGCCGGGCATTCGAACAGATTTGGGATGAAGCGGTCACCACCTACGCAGGTAGGAACTTTACGCAGGAAAAAGAGGAGAGACCTGGAAGCGGATTAGCGGACTAGGCGGTTTCGCAAAGCTTTCGCCACAGCTTCCGACTTTGAGTGCACGTGCAGTTTCTCGTAGACGTGCTTCATGTGGAAGCTGATAGTATTCACCGTCACACCCAACTCGGACGCAGCTGTTTTATAATTGTGCCCTTCAACCAACAGCTTCAGGAGGCGCGTCTCGTGCGGCGTCAAATCATATTCCGCTTTCTCCGGCGGACGAATTGTCTGGAACAAGTGAACCACGCGCCGCGCGATCTCCGGAGACATGGGCGCACCGCCTTCTGAAGCTTCCTTTAGCCCTTCAAGCAATTTTGCTGGAGGCGTTTTTTTCAGCAGATATCCGCAAGCCCCCGCACACATAGCCTCGAATATCCGGCTGTCATCGCTATAAACGGTTAAAACGAGTGGAATAATCTTGGGGAATTTCTCTAGCAGCAGCGGAATTCCTTCGGTGCCGGACATTCCCGGAAGCCCGATATCCACCAGCACAATCTGCGGCACATCAAAAGAAATCTTCTCCAACGCCTCTTCCATCGTGCCGAATGCGCCCGTGCATCGAAATCCCGGCCATCCATTGATCAGCATCTGGAGCCCGGCACGAATGGAACTCTGGTCTTCGATGATGGCTACCTTTAGCGCCTCACGGCGGTCCGGCTGTTCCGTTTGGCGGACAGGACCTTCACTGGCTTTCATGGTTCTTACTCTCCCCGATACCGAGACCATCATCGCTTACCGCTCGAAAATCGTCCCCACCTGTTTAGGTAGTCTTGACAGCCGGACGAAAGGCGCGCTGGGTTACCGGCACGCGCAGAAATACGCGAGCCCCTTCTCCACGGCTCGACTCAATCTCCAGTTTTCCGCCCATCTCGGCGGCCCTCTGTTTCATACTTCCCAAACCGTGTCCGCCGCCCCTGGATTCAGAGTTTCCCCTGGGCAGGATCCCCTTCCCATTGTCGGAAACCACCAGCTTGAGCTCCCCCCTCTCCACTGCCATCGAAATGCTGACCTGTGTACATCCCGAGTGACGGACGCAGTTATTTACCGCCTCTTTGAAAATGAGGTAGATTTGGCGCCGAACGTCCGAGCGCAGTGGAAGGTGTAAATCAGCTTGGGGAGCATGAAACTCGAAGTCAATTGACCGCGCGACAAACATGTCGCTCGCAAAGCGTCGCATGCGTTGGACGAGATCGGAGAGCTGGTCCCGCTGCGGATTCATAGCCCATACGATTTCGCCCATTCCGTCCACCAATTCACGAGAAAGATCGGCGATTCGGGAAAGTTGCTCGCCCTTGTTGCTCGAGTTGTCCTGCTTTACCACCTCGCTCAAAATTGCGATTTGCGTCAGGCCGGAACCGACGTCGTCATGCAAATCGGACGCGATTCGCGTGCGCACTCGCTCCACCTCCAGAAGCTGATTCACGCGGAACTGGTAGAGTCCATAGACAATCAGGGCCGTGAGTCCTGCCATCAGACTGATAAACCACCACCGCGCCCATACCGGAGCTAGCAGCTTGAAGCTAACCACTGCCGGCGTAGCGCTTATTTGCCCCTTCACATTGATGGCGCGGACGGAAAATCGGTAGGTTCCCGGTCTTAGGTCTGCATAGTTTACGGCCCGCACATCGGTGGGGGGGCTCCAGTCCTTGTCCGTGCCCTCAAGCTTGTATTGGTATCGGAGCACCTCGCGCATATCAAAGTTCAGACTTTCAAATTCAATTTGCAGGTTATTTTGGCTGGGTTGTAAAACTAAACCGGTGAGATTCGTCTCCCCCAGCTCCGAAATCGGCAAAGGCACTCCCCGCGCGCGAACTCGCCGAATGTAGATCGGAAAGGAAGGGGCGTCCGTTGGTTCTGGTTGAGGGATAAACCGCGATAGCCCGACATAACCAAACCACAAGTTCCCATGGCGATCCGCAAAAGCCGTCTGGTGATCCGAGCCGGCGGGCACGAGTCCATCCGCCGTCGTATAGTGCACGACTCCCCCGGTGTCGGGTTCCAGACGATCGACTCCCCTGCCCGTCCAAAAGTAAATTCTTCCCCACTGGTCCTCGGTTATGGCTCGTACGTTATTGCTTGAGAGCCCGTTCTTCGTGCTGTAGATTCGAAACCGAATGGGGTCGGAATTTGGTTCATCAATGCGAACGAGGCCCCCGCGGCTTGTGCCAGCCCAGATTCGTCCCGCATGGTCCGGCAAGATGGCATTAACCATGCCGTCAGGGAACCCGCCCTTTGTGCGCAGTACCTCCACCTTTCCATGGCGGTAGCGAGCGAGATCGTGCTCCCACATGCCAAGCCAGATGTTTCCAGAGCGATCCTCTCGAATAGCCGTCGCAACGCAGTCCCACCCTGTTTCTTTCACGATCAGCTGGAATCGTCCTGTGGCTCGATCCCATCTCGTCAAACCGTGCTGGCCCCAGGCCGAAATCCAGATGTCACCACGAGAGTCCTCATAGAGCCTGAAAATACTATCGCCACCCACTCCATCCCGCGTGGTGTAAATGACCTTTGGAGGCGTGTGCGCGAGGTCTTCAAGCTTGCTGACCTTGGGATACCGGAACAAGCCAAACCAAGTCGCAAACCACCATTCGCCTTCATGGTCCTGGAGGTGCGTCTGGCCCCAACCCCACCCGCCCCAATCCCAGGACTCGTCGCGACCGGGAACATAAGGCACGACCGCCGTAAACCGATTCCCATCAAAACGGTGGATAAAGCGCGAATGAGTTCCTGTGACTACGTAGAGTTGTCCGTCCTGTCCTTCGAAGATTGACCTAATGTCTTCGGTTCGCAGCCCATCCTCGCGGCCATAAGATACAAAGCCGTGGGCAGCCATTCGCTCGCTCCCCATCCAAAAGTTGCCATTGGAATCCACTTCATTGATACCCCCAACGACTTCCCCCGAGGATGCGAACATTTTGAAATGAACTTTTTCCCCGTCACCGATCACTTCGACTAGTCCTCCGCCCGTCGCCCATAATCTGCCGTCGTTTGTCTCGTAGAATCCCCCCACCAACTCGTCCCGGAGTCCGTCCTTTTTGCCAAAGACGCGCGAGGTCAGCTTTGTGGGAGTGGGATGCGCAGCCAGAAGACCAAGGCCCTTATAGGTGCCAAGCCAGATCCGATTTTGACGGTCAATAAACAGGGAAACGATGCGGTTATGTTGAAGAAACGGATCCGTCAGGTACTCGGCTTTCCCGTCAGGCTTGCGCTCGTAGAGATACGCGCCCTCGTCTCGCCCGTACGTTATCCAAAGATTGCCATCTTGGTCTTGGCCAATAAAGTCGGATGGTTTCTGCTCAACGAGAGGCCCCGCGGGCAGAAAATGAACGGCATATTTCCCCTCCGATTCTGTTAAATAATAAGCGCCACCGTCCGTCGCTACCCAGATGGTGCCGTCCCGATCTTGAAACAAACTATTTACGTGTTGGCTGTTTTCGTCCCTCTCGTGAAGGAATACCGTAAACAGCCCCGATGTTGCTGTCGGGTTCGGATTGAATCGCGCCAACCCCCGATACGTACCCACCCAGTAGTCGCCATTGCGCGCCTGAAGAAAATCGGTGACCGATCGATCGGGAAGACCCTGATCGATTCCATAATTCACAAAATTGGTTCCATCGAATCGTGACAGCCCCTCCGCTGTGCAAAACCAAAGAAAGCCTCGGGAATCACGTCTAACACAGTTAACGGCATTGCTCGGCAATCCATCCGTCGTGGTGTACTTCCGCAGAGGCAGTTCTTCCGCGTTGGCTAATTCTGCAAAGAGAAAGAGGAAAACCAATAACTTCAGAGTATCCTTCGGCCGGCGCTCGAACCGACCGAAAGCTCGAAGAAACCACAACAAAAATCGCTTTCTTTCCACTAGAGAACGTCGCACCATAGACATGAGCTGGCGTTCCTCCTGCCCGTGTCAAATTCCGCCTATCATAGTACTTCCCGGACGAGTTCAGCTATTTAAGACATGAACCGCCGGCACACCGACAAACCGCACCTCCTTTTTGGCGAGTTAACATCGCGCGGGCGGCGTCAGCGTGCGACCTTATTGCCTCGTCGCTCCTTGGTTTATTGTCAGGAAAATGGGGACGTTTCTGGGCGCTCATTCTCGCCGCCCGAGTCTATACTGATTTCTTAGGCCTATGTCCTCTTCGCGCGCCTACACCTGGGTGGTCGGCATTTGGTTGTTTGTCATCGCCCTTTACACGGCAGTCTCGCTCTCGCTACCGCGAGGTTCGCAATCGCTGACCACCTTCGCAGACGCGGTCCAGTGCATCGTGCCTCTGATCGCAAACGCCGGCCTGCTCTTGAACGCGGGCACACCCCACTGGCGCAGGAACCTCTTCTGGATGCTAATCGCGCTGAGCTGCACTTTGTGGATGATCGGGCAATTTGAGTGGACGTATTACGAGGTTTATCTTCGCAAACAATTCCCCGCAATGTATCCGGGCGACGTTCTTTTTTTCCTTCGCGGCATCCCCATGATGGCCGCCCTGGCGTTGCAGCCCGACCGGCGAAGCCGGGAGCTGCATGCCCGTCTGGGATACCTGGATTTCACGCTATTGATGACCTGGTGGACTTTTGTCTACGTTTTTGTCGTGCTTCCTTGGCTCTACGCCGCCCCGTCTGCCGCAGAGTACAATCACAACTACAACCTCGTCACAAATATTCAGAACACCGTCATTGTTGTTGTGCTGATTGTTTTTTGGCTTCGAAGCAAGGGCGCCTGGAAAAAGATCTACGCCCATCTCCTGGGCGCTTCCGTTCTTTATCTGCTCATCGCGCTGACGATTGATGTCCGCTTGGATGTCGGTGACTACTACAGCGGAAGTTTGTACGATGTCCCGCTCCTCACTTCCTTTTTCTGGTTCGCCTTTGCAGGCGTCTACGCGTACAGGAATAGTTCTGAGCTCGAAGCGATCACTTCGGAAAGTTTTGCCAATTCTGATCCCGATTCTGACTCTGCGAGAAACTCCCATCGATGGTCCAGCCGCCTGGCAATGGGCGCGGTCATTTCCCTGCCGCTTCTAGCCTTGTATAGCTTGTACTTTGAGCATGAGGGGCAAAAGGTCCGTGATTTTCGCCTGGTAACAACGGTAGTTGCTGCTTTGCCGCTAGCCGTGCTGATTTTTGTGCGCAATCATTTCGCGGAAGCGGACCGCGCACGCTTGCTGCTGCAATCCGAGCAATCCCTCGAAAATCTCAAGCGGCTCCAGGCTCAGCTCGTCCAAACCGAAAAACTCGTTTCCCTCGGCCAGCTTGCCGCTGGTGCCGCGCATGAAATCAACAATCCGCTGGCCGCCATTCTCGGTTTCTCCGACCTGCTCGCGGACGACGAATCCCTTCCGCCAAAGGCGCGCGCCACCGCCTCAAAGATCCGCGAACAAGCGCGCCGCACCAAGACCTTAGTCGGAAACTTACTCAGCTTTGCTCGCCAAGTGCCCCAAGAACGAACACTGCTCGACATCAACATGGTTGTAACCAATTCCGTCCAGCTGCGCTCCCTGGACTTGCGCTCTACGACCACTCGCATCGAATTGCAGCTCGAATCCGTTCTCCCTGGCGTTCGCGGCGACGGGAACCAACTGATGCAAGTGTTCTTCAATCTCATCAGCAACGCCGTTGACGCCATGGAAGGCCACCAGGGCGGAGTTCTCACCATCAGGACTCTCCGCGACCGCGGCAACGTGGTCATCTTTTTTTCCGACACCGGGCCAGGCATCAAGGAACCGCACCGCGTTTTCGATCCTTTCTATACCACCAAGCCTGTTGGCAAAGGCACCGGCCTCGGCTTAAGTATTTGCTTTGGAATCATTCAGGAGCACAGCGGAAAAATTCTTTGCTACAACCGTCAGGAAGGCGGCGCGGTTTTCCGCGTGGAACTGCCCGCGGTGCTGGCAGGGTTGCCGGCAAAGGAGCTCCAACAGCTCACAGCGAAAAGCTCGGCTTCTCAGAAGACATCCTGATTTCTTTCTGGCCGAATGGGAATCGCCGCTCACGGAAGGGCAACGAACTCGTGTTACAGTCTTGATTCCTCATTTCCTGCGCTAACTGGAATCGCGATGCCGGAAATTGCCATTCAAACGCAGAAGCTCACCCGCACATTTGGGAACCTTGTGGCTGTCGACGGCATTGACTTCCAAGTAGAAGCCGGCCAGTTCTTCGGCTTTCTCGGGCCCAACGGCGCCGGAAAATCCACCACGATCAAAATGCTCACCGGCCTGCTCGCGCCGACCTCGGGCAGCATGCAGCTTCTTGGTCTCGATTTCGCCGCGCATCCCGTGGAAGTGAAACGCCAGATCGGCGTGGTGCCCGAAGGTATGGGCCTTCTTGAACGCCTGACCGGAGCCGAATATTTGCACTTTGTCGGCCGCATGTACGGCCTGGACCGCCCCACCACGCGGCACCGCTCGAATGAACTTTTGGAGTTCATGCAGCTCGCCGACCGTCCAAAAACCATGATCGCCGATTATTCCCATGGCATGCAGAAAAAACTCGCACTCGCTGCTGCCGTTATCCATGGCCCCCGCATTTTGTTCCTCGATGAACCTTTCGAGGGCGTTGACGCACTTGCCGCAGGAGCACTCAAGGCGTTGCTTGCGCGCATGACGGAACGCGGCACGACCATTTTTCTCACTTCGCACGTGCTCGAAATCGTCGAGCGCCTCTGCAGCCATGTTGCCATCATTCACAAAGGCCGCCTTGTCGCCCAAGGCTCGCTGGAAGAGTTGCGCGCGGGAATCTCCCGCGAAGCCGGCAGCAAAACCACTCTCGAGCAAATTTTCCTCTCGATCGTCGGTCAAGATGGGGCCGCTCCCCCCCAGCTCGAAGAACTGTCATGGCTGATGTAATCCATCTTCCCGGCGTTTTCGAGCAAATTCGTCTGGTCGCCGGGCTTCGCTGGCGCCTTCTCCGCAATAGCCTGCGCAAGAAAAATAATCGCCTCGACTTGCTGGGCGTGATTCTTGTCGGTTTACTGAGCGCGATCTTTGTGGCTGGAGTTTGCTTTGGCTTCTATTCCGCGGCCTACTCGTTTCTTTCCACGGGCCGCTCCGCTTGGATCGCCCTGCTTTTTTGGGGCATTTTTGTCTTCTGGCAAGTCTTTCCCATCTTTGTGGCGGGCTTCGGGGCAAATTTTGAGTTTCGCGCCTTGCTGCGTTTTCCATTGAGCTTGAGCGCTTTTTACATTGTTAGCTTGGCGTACGGCCTTGCCGATTTTTCCTCCATCGCTTCGCTCTGCTGGCTCCTCTCTTTGGCTGCCGGCGCGATCGCGGCAAAGCCGCAAGTGCTGCCCGCCATGCTACTGATCGTCGCGCTATTCCTGGTCTTTAACGTGACGCTGGAACGCCTGGTTGGTTCCTGGCTCGAACGCCTTTTGTCACGGCGCAGGACACGTGAGATCTTTCTCGTGTTTTTCGTCATGTCCATGGTTTCACTCAATTTCATCAATCCGCTTGTGGCACGCTACGGCGCAACGCTTCGCCCGATACTGTTCCGCCTCCTTCCGTATTTGTCTTGGCTCCCTCCTTCACTAGCGGGCCGCGCCATCGACGGAGCGGTGGACGCTCAGCCGGCGGCCTTTCTTCTAGGCTCTGCCGGCCTATTGCTTCATGGAATTCTACTCAGCGTCTTACTCTGGCGCAGATCTGCTGCCCAATTTTGCGGTGAAGAGCTAAGCGAAACCGCCGCACCCGCGCCCATCGTCGCTCGCCCTTCGCTCAGCGCCGCCGATGACTCCGACCATCTCAGCGCGCTCTCGCCTCAGGTCGCAACTATCGTCCGCAAAGAATTCCGTTACCTTACCCGTAACGGCATGGCCCTTCTCACGCTTCTTATGCCGCCTGCCCTTGTCCTCATTTTCTCCGCTCAATTCTCCGGAAATCACCGCACTCCCCCCGGGCGGCTGCTTTCCACGGATATGTTCTTTCCTGCGGTGGCGGCCTACCTCATCTTGATTCTGATGGCCCCGGCTTACAACTGCTTCTCGTTTGAAGGTCGCGGCATTCAGACCTATTTCATGGCGCCGCTGCGGTTCCGCGAAATCCTTCTTGGAAAAAACCTGATGCTGGTCTCGGTGCTGCTGGTCGAACTCGGCCTGTCATTGGCGGTGCTTGGTTGGCGTGCGGGGCTGCCGTCTCTTCCAATGTTTGTGGCCACTCTGGTCGCCATCGTATTTGCCATTGCAGGTCAGCTGACCATTGCCAACTGGTCTTCCCTCAATTTTCCCCGCAAGCTCGAATTCGGCCAGATGCGTGGCCAGCGGCAATCGGGTATGGCCGCGTTCATTGCTTTCGGTACTCAGCTCGTTCTCGGAAGCATCTCGGGCGTCATTCTCTTCAGCGGCCGCTGGACGGGAAATCCCTGGCTTCCTACTGAAGCGTTCACCTTGCTCGCCGTGGCCGCCGTCGCCGGTTACTTCTCTTCGCTGGATGCCCTCACGAGGCTCGCTGAAAAAAAGAAAGAAACACTCATCGAAGCGCTCTCTAAGTGATGTTCTATTTCCCCTGTGATTATTAGCTGGATTCTCGGTGCGTCAGTTTAACGTGCCACCCTGCACTTGGAGCCGTCGCTCGGCGCAGGACAAAAACCCAATTACTTTTTATCGTTCAAAAACTCCGCATACTTTTTGGCGATGGCTGTCCACGAAAAATATTGCTGCTGCGCCACCCAGCTCTGCTGTGCTAGCGAAGCGCGGTAATGCTCGTCCTGCAACACCCGCAACAGCACCTCGCCGAGGTCACCCTTCCTTTGAGGCGAATAGAACGCCACGCCGGCTTCCGTAATGGGGGGCGCCGTTTCCGGCCCTTCTGACGCAATCACCGGCAGGCCGCAGGCAATCCCAGCGATGGCGCTGCCTCGCCGCGTGGAAATGGGCCCCCGCACAAACAGCAGTACATCGGAGATGGCCAGGCTCCGCACCACATCTTCAGCGGGGAGCAGGCCCAGAACGTGCAGCTCCACCGAAGTGTCGCGCAGCCGATTCCGAAACTCCTCTTCCGAACCTTGCGAATTGCGCCCCAACACGATCAATCTCAGCCCCCTCACTCTGGCCGCCGCGAACCGCACCGCCTCCGCAATCTCATCCACTTCTTTGCCTGTTGCTGCTCCTCCCGTAATCCCGAATACAGCTACGCCCAATTTACCGTCTAGGGCAATCCCATTTCTGGAGACTGCATTAGTCGCCGTCGGGAAATTCGCTCCCACGGGTATGAAGATCCCTCTCCCAGAGTGAGGCTTCATCCACGACAACTTCTCCAGGGGCACCGTGAAAATGCCAATTTCCGAAGTGCGCAAAGCTTCGCGCATGACTCGCAGTTGCGCTTGCCGCCGCAACCAGTCAATCGTTCGACTGCCCACGAACGGTTCGACGTCGTGAAACACGACGCCTACTCGCGCACCCGCGCCCTTCAACGTGTGCAAGACTTGGGACAATCGCAACGGGAATCCTCGCTCGGACCATGCCAGCGCGGTGTATTGCACCAATACCCACGTGCCGCGCCAAGCCTTGGCCCGTCTTCGCAGCGCGCGTTGCGCCGAACCCCAGCCATGTTCCTCCCACGGGACTCGCGCAATCTGCAAATCCCACCCATGCCGCTCGAGCGCTTCGCCCAAGTAGCGGCAATACTCTTCCACGGCATCTGTGGGTTTGTCTGGTCTCCCGAGGAGCGCGACGATTCGCTGCCCGCTCATTTCCCCTTGCTCATTTCTCGACCTGGAAGCTCCCTATCACCAGCCCGTCCATCCCCGAGCTGTAGAATGTGCGGATGGCATCCGTGGGTGTGTTCACGATCGCTTCTCCGCGCAAATTGAAAGACGTATTCATAATCACCGGCACGCCGGTGCGCTTCTCGAACTCGTCGATCAATCGCCAATACAGCGGATTGATTTCCTTCTCCACCGTCTGCGGCCGCGCGCTCCCGTCCACGTGCGTCACGGAAGGGATTACGCTGCGCTTTTCCGGCCGCACTTGCGCCGTCAAAATCATGAAGGGCGAATCGCTGGCGCTCTCCAGATATTCACCGGCCGCTTCCTTCTTCAGCGATGGTGCGAATGGCCGCCACCACTCCCGGAATTTCACCGCATTGTTCACCTTTGCGTTCATTTCCGGATCGCGCGGATCGGCCAAGATCGACCGGCTCCCCAGCGCCCGCGGCCCAAACTCCATACGTCCCTGAAACCATCCGAGAATCTTCCCTTGTGACAGAAGTTCCGCCGCCGCTGCCGCCGGATCCGATAGCCGCTTGTAACGCAATTTATAGGTTCGTAGCGCACTCTCGATTGCTTCATCGTCGAAGCAGGGTCCCCAGTATCCGTGCCGCATCGGTTTGTTGGGCAATTTCCCGCCGTTATCCGAATACGGCGCCATCGCTGCGCCCAGCGCCACGCCGTCATCCGTAGCCGCAGGTTGCACAAAAAATTGATCTACGTTGCCGGAAGCCGCAATCTTTCCATTTGCCTTCGAATTAAGCGCCACTCCGCCGGCAAGGCATACATTCCTGCACCGCGTTTTCTCGATCGCCAATTTCACCACGTTCATCATCGCCGCTTCGCAAGCATCTTGCACTGCGTAAGCGAGATTTTTGTGCCGCTCCTCGATTTCGCTCTCGGGCACACGCGGCGGTCCCAACAAGGCGTTTGCTTTGGAGAGGAAAGCTGTTCCGTTGCCGGCGATCTGTCTAGCCTCCACGCGGTACGGCATCGTCTTCACGTCGATGAATGCCGACAGATCCACTCCTGGCTGCCCATAGGGCGCCAGCCCCATCACTTTCCACTCGTCGCTGTTCGGCTGAAACCCCAGAAACTCCGTAAACCCGCTGTAAAAAAATCCGATGGAGTCGGGAAAAGGAATCGTCAAAACAGGATCGAGCTTTCCCCCGCGCCCATGCCAGATCGAAGTCGCTTCCCAGGCGCCGCGTCCATCCATCACTACAACCGCCGCTTCGTCAAACCCCGAATACGCGTACGCGCTGATGGCGTGCGCCAGGTGATGGTCCACAAACCGTATCTTCGCCCGCGTCAGCCCGAATTGTTGCGCGAATTTCTTTGCACCGCTTTGCTGGTGCCACATGCTCAGGAAGTGCAGGGTCGAGTTCAGCCCCGTGAGGTACGTCAGCGGCATCTTTCCAGCGGCGAAACATTTCAAGTCGTGCCGGAACACTGGTCCCGCCGTCTGCCACCCGAAGCAGACTTCATCCAGTTGCTCGGCGCGCACTTTGGCAAACTCCAGGCACGCGGCAATCGCGTTTCGCGGGAACCGCGCATCATGCTTCGCTCGGCTGATCCGCTCTTCCGCCACCGCGAACAGGAGTTCCCCGTCCCGCACGATGCACGCCGACGAATCGTGCATCTGCGAATAATTAATCCCCAGCGTCAGCATGCCCTGCGTGGCCTTTCCTTCTGACGACAACCAGCGAATCCACTTCGTCCACAATCATCCAACTCGAAGAAACGCTTCGGAACATTCGATCTACAAAGCGCACCGGGCCGTAATCCAGGGACGTCCATCCGCCTGCGAACAGCCGCGCGTCATGAAACGCTACAATCCCTTGCGCAACGACAAACGGAGTCCAGTCCCGCCAATCTTGCTCGACGGCTTCCTCCCGGTGATCCCCGTCAATCAGCAGAAAATCAATAGGCTGGTTCCAACGGCGCACCGCTTCGTGGCTGAAGGATTCAATCCAGACAATCGTCGGTCCTTTCCCGGCCGAAACCGCGGATCTTGCCGCGCGCCGCATAAAGTTCAGCGCCGGCACCCTCGACAAATGAAACGGATCCACCAGGTACAGCGCGCCTTCTTGATCCATAGCCGCCCGCAGCGCCACTGCCGAGGCGCCCTCGGCAACGCCAATCTCCACAACGTTTCTGCACCCGCGTGCGTGTTTCTCCAATGTGTGGTGTTCCGCCTCGGTATGCTGGGCCATCGGCGGGCGCAGTCCCACCCAAGCGAAGAAGGGATGCTTCATCGCCCGGGCTATCCGGTCTTCCTGGTGTGGCTCGCCGTCGGGAGCTTGGGCGAAAAGAATCTTTGTCTTCGTCACGTTGCTTTCAGATGGTCCTGAAGCCGGTCCGCATTGGCACTGCTTCAGCCTAGGAATTCGCGGGCGTCAGCGTTTTTTCCTGAGCTGATTGAACTCCGCTTTGCTCACTCAGCTCTTGAGTGATTCCCAATGCTCGCTTGAACACCTTTTCATGACGCCGCGCGGACTGCTTCCAAGTATACCGTCTCATCTTTTCCTGGGCCGCGTTTCCCACCCGCTGGCGCAACTCTGCGTCCCGGCACAGCCGGAGAATCGCCGCCGCCAGCGATTCCGTTTCTCCGGGAATCGTGAAGATTCCATCGTGCCCATCTTCCACCAGGTCAGTCATCCCACAGGACTCCGTTGTCACGACGGGCAATCCCGAAGCCATCGCTTCTAACAAAACGAGGGGCATTCCTTCCATTAGCGAAGGCAGTACAAAAATCTCATGCTCGGCATAAATGCTCGGGATTTCTGCACGCGGCACAAACGGCCATACCTCAATCGCCGCTTGTGCCGCCGCGGAAAAACAGCGGCGGACTTTTTCTTCCGGCTCCTGACAGCCGGCAATCGTTAGCCGCGCTTCCGGAATTGCGCGCAAGACTTTTTCGAAGGCTTCGGCCAAATAATAGATTCCTTTGTGGTCGATCCAAGTGCCCACGAAAAGCAGTCTTGTCGCAAGTCCGCCGGAATACGACCGCACGTGAAAAAACTCCGGCCCTACCCCGTTCGGGATCAGCCACACGCGATCCGGCGAAAGGCCGTAGCGAAGCTGGAGAAAAAGCAGCGCCTCGCGGTTCGTCACAATGCATTGATCCGCAGTCGTGAATGACCGCTTGTACGTCGGCATGTGATAAACGCGCTGCCACACGCGGTTCTTCCAGCGAAAGTAGTCGGCCCGCCCCTCCCTCGCCTCGCGACCCATCGCGTAATTCCGCCGCTCCTCCAGCCCGTGCATGGTCATCACATAAGGTGGACCCGCTTCCGCTCCGAGCCGCCGCCTCCGCGCTCCATAGGAAAAGCCAAACGGAGCGTGAATATTCACGATGTCGAACTCTTTTTTCCTCTCTTGAACGTAATCTGCAATTCGCTTTGCGAATTCAACCGTGCGAAATCGGTTCGGCCACTTCTGCTCCGGAAGCAAATCCTCGAAAAACCTCGCTTCCACGCCGTGTCCCAGTTCGCGCAACTCTTTCGCCAAGTTGTAAACTATTCCGGCGACTCCCGCCTCCGCTTTCCCCGGAACCCCCGAAATCATCAGAATGCGCATCTGCGCCTGCTCTCCCTCTTTACACTGCCCGGACTTCTGCCCGCGCCCACATCTTCTCCTTAAGATCTCGCGCGGGAATCCTTTTGAATGTGCGCCATTCCCGGTACGGGAAGCACCTTTGCCCTGGCTCGCTGGTAAAACCCGCTTTGCGCCAGTCTTCTCTGCGCGCCGTAAAAAGCTTTTGGCGTCACCAGCAGCGCCGCTAGCAATACCAAACGCTTGAACAGTCTGTGCGACGCGGGCGCCTCCGGATGCAATATCTCATAGACTTTCCACTCGGTCTTTACGGTTTCCCATGGCCACCCGCCATCCAGCATCAACCGCAACTGATCTGCGCTCGCCTGGGTGTAGTCGACAATCGCTCGCCGCACTTGCGGCTCGATGCCGCACCGTTCAAGACGCTCCCGTAAGCTCGCCGCTAAGGCCGCCAGCGATTTTTGTTTGCGGCGGAGTTTTTGGGTGTCGTGGCTGGCCAGTTGAAAACTGTTCGCCTCATGCATCCGGTAATAGGTCAGTGCTTCGGGAAGGATTCGCACGCCCCCTAGCGCAGCCGCCATCGTGAATAGGTATTCGTCAGCTTGAACTTCAATCGCTTCCGGAACGGTTCCAATTCGCCGCAGCAAGTCAGCCTGAATCGTCATCCGGCTTGTTCCGAGAAACGCTCCGCGCCGCCGGAACAATTTCGCCCCTTCCATGGAATTTGCCTGGAACCGAAATCCTTCGCGCAACGTTTCCTCTTGCTGACTTCCATCGCGCTGCACGTTCACGATTCCGTGGCCGACAATTCCTACTTCCTGCTCAGCATGTAAAGCCTCAGCTACCCGGCTCAGCTTTGCTGGTGCCCACCAGTCGTCGCCATCCAAAAACACAACGATTTCGCCCTGGCATTCCGGTATCCCGGCATTAAACGCTGAAGCCTGTCCGGCGTTTTCTTTTCGCAGCAGCCGCACTTGCGGCTCGAATTGCTTCACGATTTCCGGGGTGCGGTCTGTCGAGCCGTCGTCCACCACGATGATTTCCCGCTCCGAAGCCGGGAAATCCTGTTCCAGCACGCTCGCAATCGCCTGCGCGATGAACCGCTCGTGGTTGTACGTGTCGATCAGTACGCTGGCAAACGCTTTTGCCAAATCACCGCTCCCTGGATCTCATCAATCACGCCGCCGCGCCAAACAATACAAATACGTTCCTTTATAGCCGCGCAACCGCACGTACGGAAACGTCGCCACCGCAAGCGGATAACACGCCGCGCGCTTCATCCGTCTCAGCGCTTGCAGAAAGCGTTGCTTCCTTGTCGGCTGTGCTCGCAGCGCCGCTTCCGCCTCCTGCGGCACCATTTGCATGACGTCACGAAAACTCGCCGGCGCGCCCGCATCGCCATTCTGCGTCATCCCCGTGCGCAGCGCCATGTCGATCATTTGCGCCGCGTAACTCACACTCACCGGTTCTTCCCGAACGGAGGACACTTCAAATCCCTGTGCAGCCAAAAATTTTCCTAGCGTCGCCGCATTCCATCGCAAAAAGTGATTGGGAGGGTAATCCAAAACGTCCGGCCCGGTCAGCCACCGCTCGCGGTTCGGCACGCTCAGCGCAATCATTCCGTGCGGCTTCAAGCACTTTTTCACGTTGCGCAAAAACTCCACTGGCTCGGTCTGGTGCTCCAGCACTTCAAAAAACGTAACCACCTCAAATTTCTGATCCGCGAATTGCTCCGCAAATTCCGCAATCGTTAGCGGCAGCACGCGCTCCAACCCCAGCCGTTCTTTTGCAAATCGCGCCGCGTTCCGGTCCAGTTCTGTTCCCGTCACGCGATAGCCCGCCTCGCACGCCGCCGCGAGGAAATTCCCCGTCCCGCAACCTATATCCAGCAAATCCCCCCCGCGTGGCACCCGCTCATCCGCCAAAAAATATTTGTGTCCCGGCTCCAGCGGCAAAATCCCCTGATCCCGCCCTCCGTACATCTGCTCGTACCAACGCGCGTCCGGCATCTCGCGCGGCTCCCAGAATTGCAAGCCGCATGCATCGCATCCGCGCAACTCGAACCGCCCGTAGCGCTCGACAATCTCCTCACCCGCAGCTCCGCCGCACGCCGGGCACGCACACCTCACCGCCGCGTTCGTCACTGCCCTTTCTTCTGTGCCGGAAACCTCTCCCGCACGCGCCGCGCTTCTTGAACCCATCTATGCGTTCAGCTCTTGGTGGCTGCTGCTGCCTTTGCTTTCACCGCCACCACGGTCTTCTCGGAGGAAGAAGCCATCCATTCCTTCCGCTTCCTCCGGGCTTCATCAAACAAATATAAATGATGATAGCCTAAGACCAGCGCCGCGTATGCTCTCAGATAACTGTAAATCCGGTGCCGCCCCATCATGATCTCGCCGTACGTCCAGGGCAATCCGAACAGGTGCCGGAAATATTTCCAGCGCCCGGGGGCTTCCAGCAAAAATCCATCCTGCTCTTGCGCTTTTTTCCACTGCTTCAAGTAGGATCGCAGATCCTTTGACTTGGTATCTCGGCCCTCTTTTTCCAGCCAGTTCTCGATTTCTGCCAGCAGTGTGCCTCGCATCGCTATCCGGTGTTCGATTTTCTCGCGCGAAAATTGCTTCCCCGCCGTCTGAAACAGATTCGTGCCGTGTAACCGGTATTTCCCCAAGTACTCTCCTACCGCCGCCACCGGCGCTACAAAAATAGTCAGCGCCGTCAAATACGCATCCGCTTGCGAACGCAGCACCTCCGGCACTGGCAACAACTTCTCCACCGCCGCCCGCCGAAACGCCAGGCACGACGTGCTCGCCATCGGATATTCCAGCAGCGCCCTTCGGCTTTCCGGCACCCGCCCCGAAACCCCTGCAAAATAGCGGTCCGCGCCCACCTCGTCTGCGCCATCCCACCAGTACAACCGGTGGTAGACCATTCCCGCGCGAGGGTTCCGCTGGAACTCTTCCTGCACGCGCCTCAGTTTGCCCGGCAGCCACACGTCGTCCGCATCCAGCAGCGCGACCACTTCTCCGCGCGCGTGTTCGAATCCATAGTTAAACGCGGACGCCTGCCCGCCGTTCGGCTTTCGCAAATAACGAATCGCGTTTCCGAGTCTTCGCAAGCGTGACGCCGTGTCATCCGTCGACCCGTCGTCCACCACCAGAATTTCCCGCTCCCCCTTCGGAAAATCCTGCGCCAGCACGCTCGACACCGCTTCCTCTACGTAATGCCCGTAGTTGTAGCTGTCGATCAGAACGGTGAAGTACGGCGCGCTCATCCGTGCCTTCCAAATAGTGGCAGCGCCTTCCCGCGCCACTTCCGCAAATTTTCCGCGCGCAGCCCCACTCTTCGCCGCAGCGGCCTCGTCAGCCCTAGCAACGAAAACCACGCGGGCTCCATTCCGTCGTGATATGCAACCCGGCCCGCTTGCCGCATGTAACGCATCACGGCCGCCCAATACCGCAGCGGATTCGGCTTCAATCCGTCCCCGCTCAGAACTTCCGTCGCGTCCGCAATCGTCCGCAAATGCCGCCAACCGCCTGCCAGCTCACAATTTCGCTTCGCTTCCTCACCGTAAAAAACGCCCGATTTTCCTTGAGGATGATGGCCATCCTCGTGGTTTTGGTGTGCTGCCAGCACTGCGTCTGAAACATCAACGACGGGGTGATTCGAATCCAGGGCCTTCCACACCAACCAGTTGTCCCAGAAGGTGCGCCCTACGGCGAACGGCGGCAACTCTTCCGCATACACATCGCGCGTAAAAACAAAATAATCAATCCACTCCGGGCTACGTCTCCGCCCTTCGCGCATAGCCTTTTCTCGCAGCTGCGCTTCCCAGCTTTCTCTTCCGAAATCCCAGCTCTCCCGAATGTCCGCATCCCACCGCCGTCCCACCATCAGGAATTGCGCATGAGCCTTGCGCATGCGTTCCACCGCCGCGCAAAAATCCTGCATCAGCAAAATGTCGCAATTGATGTAGCAAAGGACTTCGTGCCGCGCGATCTCCCGCGCCCGGCGAAACATCACATCCAAACGGTTTGTCCCGAACTCGTTGCGTTCTATTTGCGGCTCGTGCCGCAGTCCTAATTCGCGCGCAATCTCCTCCGCGCCTTCTTCATCTCCAAATGAAATCACTTCTGCGTCAGCGTGCAGCCGCTTCCAGCTCTTCAGCGCATTTCGCTGAATGATTCCGATGTGCCCGCGAAAGGGTTTCGCCGTCGTGAAGAACGTAAGCATGTCTTGCCTGCTCTGATCCTCGCGCGGCCGGGCCCCTTACTTCATCTGCTCCCGCTGCGACGCGATAATCTCCTCGAGAATCGCGTCCAGCCCGCGCGTGATCTTCCAGTTCGGATAATCCTTCTTGAGCTTCCCCAGGTTCGAGATATAGCAAATGTGATCGCCCTTGCGCGCCTCGTCCACGTACCGCCAATTCAACTTCTTCCCGCTTATCTGCTCGATCCGTTCGATGGCTTCCAGCATCGAGATGCTGTTCTCGCGCCCGCCGCCGAGGTTGTAAACTTCGCCTGGCCGCGGATTGGCCGCGAACTCCTCGATTGCGCGCACCACGTCGTGGCTGTGAATGTTGTCGCGCACCTGCTTGCCCTTGTACCCGAAAACCGAATACGTTCCTCCATTCAGCGTAACCTTCACGAGATAAGACAAGAATCCATGAAGCTCAACGCCCGAATGCGACGGCCCTGTCAAGCATCCACCGCGGAAAATTCCCACTTTCATCTTGAAATACCGGCCGTACTCCTGCGCCACCAGGTCCGCCGCCGCTTTAGACGCTCCAAACAGCGAATGCAGCGTGCGGTCAATCCGGCAGTTTTCATCTATCCCGTCATAATCTTCCAGTCGCGCGTAGTCCCAGCGCTTTTCCAGCTCCTTCAGCGGAATTTCATTGGGCGCGTCGCCGTACACTTTGTTGGTGCTCAGAAACGCAAACACCGCTTCCGGCGAATGCTGCCTTGTCGCTTCGAGCAAATTCACCGTTCCCAACGCATTCACCTCAAAATCGAGCAGTGGAATGTCCCGCGCCTTGTCGTGCGAGGGCTGTGCCGCGCAATGCACGATCAAGTCGAACCGCTTCGCGCGAAACAATTCCTCGATTGCCGCGCGGTCGCGAATGTCCAGCGCCGCGTGCGTGAACCGCTTCGTTACGCCCTTCAATCTCTCCAGGTTCCACAGCGTGTCTCCCTGGGGCCCAAAGAAAACGCGGCGCATGTTGTTGTCCACGCCGGTCACTTCGTGGCCTTGCCGGTCAAAATGCTCCACCGCTTCCGAGCCGATCAGTCCGCTGCTTCCGGTCACGAGTACTCTCACGTTCCTATCTCTTTTTCCGCGCCGCCGCGAGAGCGGGCATCCGTTCGTCCGCCTGCTCGGGCGAAGAGCGCTTTTCATTTGCGGGTTCCCGTGGCTTGAACCGCATCCGCGCAACGAGAATAGCAGCACTCTTCACGTTTTATTCAGCGCAGCGCAGCTCTGGTTTCGTGAGCGAAACTCGCAGCTTTTTGTTTGATCGTGCCTTCTTCCCGGCCACCTCCGATTACCTCCTGCTATTTTTCCCTTTGCAAACTCTCCCGTTGCTCTCATTTCTGCCCCAACACGTTCAGAAATTCTTCCGCGCGCTCCGCCGGCAAAGCCACGAGGTTTGCGTCGTAGCTTTGCTGCTCGCAATTGATTGGCAGCAACGCGCCCTTCGCCGCAATCGCAAACCACTGGTAATCCAGGCGAATCAGAAATTGCAGAATCTCGCGGGCCGCGTAACCCCAAGGTGCCGTTCGCACGTCTTGCACTTCCACCAGCATCGCGGGCCGTGATTTCTGGTTCAAAAGCCTTAAAGCGCCGTACAAAACCGAAAGTTCCGCACCCTCCGCATCCAGCTTGAGGAAATCCACTTTCGTGATGTCCCGTTCGGACAAAATGTCGTCCAGCCGCCGAACTTGCACTTTCTCTGTTCGGACTGGCGCGTTGATCGCCGGCCGCCGCAGGCTGTTAAATCCGTCGTGAAATTCTTCCACGACGTAGAGCTCCTCTTCGCCCGGATCCTCGCCCGCGGCGCAGGGCACCAGTTCCACGTTCGAACACCGGTTCAAGCGCAGATGCTTTTCGAGCCGCGCGCATTCCCGCGGCGAGGCTCGATCGCCACCACCCGGCCGCCCCAACCGATGCGCTTCGATGCCAGCAGCGTATACAGCCCGTGATGCGCGCCGACGTCCACCCCGGTCATGTCCCAACGCAAAAGCTTGTTTACGAACTCCATCTCCGCCTGTTCAAATCCTTTGTAAAGGAGTTCCTCATCGATCGCGCTTTTTTCCGCCAGCCACCATGCGCCAAAAGGCAAGCGAAGCGGAATCGGCATGTTCGGGAAAATCCGCCGCGCACGGTTTGCTAGCGTGATATATTTCCTCCGCATCGGACTCCTGAGGAACCGTGCAAAACGCTGCGGCAGCGTCGCTTTCGGCGCAGGATTTTTTATCCACGGATCATCGCTTTCTTGCGGTTCCAGCATTAATCGGAAGCCCGCCTCCTCCACCGGAAGCGCAGAAGCGAGCAGGACCGTGCGCCGCCGCGCGTGCTCCGCGGTTTCGCGAAAATCGTCGTGGTCCGGCAGCAGCACGACGCGGTAGACCTTGGCGAATCCAGCGCGGTACAGCATCTTCACCAGGCTGCCCTCGCTCGGGTAGCACGCCAATTCCGTCAAGCTTTGGTCGTCCTGCCGCAGCTCGTGCCGCAGAAGAAACGTAGGTTTTTCTGTGGGCACGCACATGCTTTCGACCAGCAGGCACTTTTCCGTGATGGCCCGCAGGTTGCGAATCGCCCGCACCGGGTTCTCCAGGTGATAGAGCAGGCCAAAACACAGCACCAGGTCGAAGCGTCCCAGGCTGACAATCCCTCGGTCTTCAATGTCTCCTTGGCCAAACGGAATTCCCGGAAAGCGCCTTCGCGCCTCTTCCACGTTTTCTTCCCGCGCATCGAATCCGCAAACGTTCAAGCCGCATTCGGCCAGCGTTTGCGAAAAAAATCCCACGCCGCAGCCCGCGTCCACGGCGCTTGAAAGTCCCAGTGTCGGCTTCAGCTTCCCCACGACTCGCCGGATGGTCTCTCCGCGCGCCTCGATCAGGACGCGGTATTCCTTTTGGTCGAACGGCGTCAGTTGAATGGTGATCTCGGTCGTGCGCCGGATGGGCTGCACTTTTTGCTGGCTTGGCACGAGTCGCGGGCTGGGTTGCATGCGCTGCCTCCTTGCCGCAGCGTTCCTCGGAGTTCCGCGATCCCCGGTGGAGAGGGTTCCACCGGCGCCGGGGACGAGCGCGCCTCTGGCGCGGCTGCGCCGCCACCATTGGCTGGGATCTTCAGCTACCCGAGGGACGGTAATACAGACTGCTTGAAGTAGTTGGATAGTAACTAACTGCTGTTAATTATGCAAGAAGATTATTTATTAGTAGCGGGAAGGCCGAGTCAGCTCGTTTCGACCTGCCTTACGGACATACTTAATCCGCGCTGGAAGAAACGGCCGCGGGCTTTTCCGCCGTCGAGCCAAACCCCAATTTGACGTAGGTAAGCCCTTGCAGGCCGTCGAGGTGGCCCAGCGCGCGCCAGCAATCCACAATCACCCGCACGCCAAACTTCCTAGCACCCAACCAGGTTGACGCTGGAAGGTCGCGGAACTCCTGCCACGGAGTGGCCAGCACCACAACGCTCGATTCCCTGATGCATTCCTCCGCTGAAGCTCCGATCCGCACGTTCTTATTGCTGCTCAGCGCGCGGCCCGCATCGGCCGATGGATCGAAAACAATCACCGGAAGATTGGCCGACGAAAGTTCCTGCGCCAGGAGCAAACCGAATGCCTCTTCCGTCACGTCGGTATTCGGCTTGTAGGTAAGCCCCAGAATGCCGATCGCGCCGTCACCTGTGTAATGGCTTTTGACCGTTTCGGCCAGCGATTTGATCTGCGCGCGATTGAAAATGTCCGTAGCCTCGGCCAGCCCGGAAGAAGCCCCGACCCGCGCGGCGAGCGCGGCCAGCGCGCGATTGTCACGCGGAAAACACGGGCCGCCGTAGCTGACCGCCCCCTTCAAGTATTTCGCGCCAATGCGCGTGTCCAGGCCGAGCGCGTCGGTGACCACGTTGACGTCCGCTTCCGGCAGTTTCTCGCACAGCCGCGCCAGCATGTTGGCGTAGCTGATTTTCGTGGTGATATACGTATTCACTGCCAGCTTGGTGATTTCCGCGTTGATGAAATTCATGCGCGCGATCGTCGGTTTGTTCTTGCAGTTGCGCCGGTAAATATCCGACAGAATTTCGCCGGTCCGCGGATCCGATTCTCCGATCAGCAAAAAGTCCGGATTGTAAAAATCGCGAATCACCGTGCCCAGGGCGATGAATTCCGGGCTGTAGCACAATCCAAAATCTACTCCGCACTTTTTGCCGCTGGCGCGCTCGAGTGACGCCTTCACCGCGCCCCCGGTCGACCCCGGCATCACCGTGCTCGTAAGCACGACGACGTGAAACGTTTTCTTGGTGGCCAGGGCGCGGCCAATCGCTTCGCAGGAGGGAAGCGCGTAGCGCAGCGAGAAGCCGCCGTCGGGATCGCTGGGCGTGGCCACCACCACAAATGTCGCGTCGGAAGCGCGCACTGCGGATTCAATGTCGCGCGTTGCAGTGATGCGTCCCGGGGATTCCGCCAGCAATTCCGCGAGGCCCGGCTCATGCACGGGCGGAACTCCGCGATTGATGCAGTCTACTTTTTGCGGGTTGATATCCACCGCATGGACGCTAAAGCCACGCGCGGCAAAACAAGCGGCCATGGGCGCGCCGAGTTTGCCCAAGCCGATGACCGACACGGACGTAATCATGTGCCTCCAGAGGGAAACCAAAATAGTCTAGCGTGAAACTTTCCGCGGAAAAAGGGCGGCAAGAAAAATTGTGACAACCATGAACTTTACTCCACGCGCCGCGGATTGCTTGCGCGCGGTTCAATCTCTCAACTGCGAGAAAAGATCCCGCGCTACCGCCAGCGGGGAAGAGAACGGCGCGAGAGCAGCGCTTCGGCGGCCCATTTGCCAAGATAAACAGAAAGCGCGACGCCGTGCCCGTTGTAACCCGCAAGCACCATCACGTCCTTGCTGCGCTCATGGCGCCGAAAAACGGGCAGCATCTTTTCGGTGAAGAGAATCGGTCCGCCCCAGCGGTGTGTGATGCGCACCGATTTCAGCGCGGGATGAAGATGGCGGACGCGCTCCTCCAGCCAGCGAAGCCGATCGGCCGATTCTCCCCTGCGAACGTCGAAGCGATACAAATCGCGCGAAGCGCTCCCCTTCGATCTGGCGGGACCGAGAGACAGAGCACCGAAAGAAGTGGGAATGGGAACGAGGCCCGCGCCGAAAATCACGCCGTTTGATTCCAGCAAGCGGCCCCACAAATACGGAAAGTCGATGGTGTAAAACGGTCTACGCGAAGCGAGGCCAATAGCCTTGAGTTGCGCAGCCGAGAGCGGGGCCGTGGCCAGCCCGAAGGTGAGCCGCGACGCGGTGGCGTTTCGCAGGCCAGATAATTCCGCCGAAAACGCGTTAGTGGCAAGAAGGACTTGCTCGGCGACGGTTTGCTTCTTGCGGATGCGGCCACGCACTCTGCTGTGAACGTGCAAACGCAACGGCTTCGAAAAATCGATGTCGCGAACGTGAGTATGCTCAAAGATTTGCGCGCCCGCCTTTTCCGCAGCGCGTGCGAGTCCAGCAACAACCTTTCCGGGATCCACTGTCCCGCCCGGAACACTTCGCACTACTTGCAGCGTGCCGGAATCGTTCCACAAGATGGGAGAATCTTCCGCGGGCGATGACCGTCCAAGCTCGTAAACGCCGGAAAGCTCCAAGCGTGCATCGATCCGCAGCACGCGGAGAATTTTCTCGTAATCAGCGAGCACGTCTCCCAGTCCTGGAAGGGGACCCGCAGCGCTCTCGGCGAGCGCCAGGCCGCCGGTGCGGCCGCTCGCCCCTTCCCCTAGCGAAGCCGCTTCGAAAACGGCGACGGATTTCCCTGGAGCCAATCTCCGCATCCACGCTGCGGCGGACAAACCGCTGAACCCGCCCCCAACAATGGCGAAATCAACATGGTCCGGCAGCACGCCCGGAGCAGGCCGGAAATCGACACTCCACGGCGGTGCGCCCCAAGGATGAGTCTTGTGGGACATTGGTTTTGTTTGATGCAAGGAAAAGTCTAGCGAGTAGCTAGCGATTGCGCGAGCGCTTCGTTTGCGATTGAGCTGCTAATCAGGTCTTTGGCGGATCCACTCGCGTGAGCAAGACCGCCAGCATTGCGAGGACACTGACAAGAAGCGGATACCATACCGGCGAAAACCACGGTTGCGGAATTAGAAAGAGGACATCTGCGTCTTTCAGGGACTGCGGCCACCGCACCGTCGCCCAAAGCGCAGCGTAATAAACGATATCCCAAATCGCGAAAGTCCAAAGGAAGACGGCCAAGCGCGACCGAGCCTTCGGCGCAGTCAGCAGGGCCACGCTGATAAGGACGAGAATCGTCGCGGCCTCCCGGAGAACCTCGAGAGTTAGCAGGCTCTTTGGAAATTGCGTCAGTGCCTGCGGCTGCTGGTAGAACTCGCTGGAGTGGCGAATCACATCGGCCAGGGTGCCCTGGTAGCCAGGAAGCAGGCCCGTGGCAGCGCGAAGATAGGCGACAACCGTAGCCTCAATAAATCCGAACGCCGCGGCAAACCCGGCGCTGATCAGCAACTGCTGCCGGGTGAGCGGAACTCCGCCGCGCCGCCAGGACACGTAGGCAAGCGGCGGAATCAGAACCAGCAGGTTGACCCACCAAGGCTCGGCGACGAGTCGAAGAATCACTCGCTAATTTTACTGTGAAATGAGGCGAGGAAAAGCCCTCGAAGAAGCAATAACCGAACGAAACTTCCGGGGCCCCGCTTCCGTAGAATAAGGTGAGGGAGTGTCGACGGATGAAGCGTGGGGTCCTATTCAAGGAACCGGTCATTGTGGCGCTGGAAACGCTGCACACCCACAAGATGCGCTCCTTCCTGATGCTGCTGGGCATCATTCTGTCGGTGTCCACGCTGATCGTCGTGATTTCGCTGATTTCCGGCGTGAACCACTACATCGCCGACCGCGTAGCGAATCTCGGGTCCAACGTGTTTCTGCTGACGCGCTTCCCGCTGATCACCGACGTAGAAGAGTACGTGAAGGCCAACCGCCGCAACAAGAAAGTGACCTGGGACGACTTCGAAGCGCTGCGCGACAATATGAAGCTGCCGCTCCGCGTGGGCGTGGAATTGCGCCTCGACGGAAAAGTGCGCATGGGCTCGCAGAGCCTCAACGACACCAACATCCGCGGCGTTACCGCCAACATGGCGGACATCGATCCCGTCACCCCGCGGGACGGCCGGTACATTTCCGAAGGCGACGATCAGAGCCGCGCGCAAGTGACCATGATTGGCAACGACCTAGCGACGAAACTCTTTCCCAACGTCGATCCCATCGGGCATGAAATCCTGATCGATGGACGGCCTTTCCAGGTCGTCGGAATCGCGAAAACCATCGGGACGGCGTTCGGGCAGTCGCAGGACAATTTCGCTTACATTCCCATCCAAACCTATTTCAAGATGTACGGCAACAACGACACCATCTGGCTGAACATCCAGGCGCGCGGGCCGGAATGGATGGAACGCACGCAGGATGAAGCACGCGCGATGATGCGGGCGCGGCGGCACCTCCCTCCCAACGAGCCGGATAATTTCGGGATTTTCGATCAGGCCACTCTGATGGAGCTGTGGAAGAACCTCACGGGAGTCATCGCCACGGCGATGGTGGGAGTGGTTTCGGTGTTTTTGGTGATTGGCGGCGTGGTGATCATGAACGTGATGCTGGCGACAGTGACGGAGCGGACGCGCGAGATTGGGATTCGCAAAGCGCTGGGCGCGCGCCGCGGCGACATTCTTTTGCAATTTCTGATTGAGGCGGCTGTGATGGCGGCGGTGGGCGGAGCGATTGGCGTGATGCTGGCGTACGGGATTGCGGAACTGGCGAAGGCCGCGATGTCGATGCCCATGAACGTTCCCCTGGGCGCGGTGCTCATTGCAGAAATGGTTTCCGCGATGGTAGGAATTTTCTTTGGCGTATATCCCGCGAAGAAGGCGGCGGGCTTGCAGCCGATCGAAGCATTGCGTCAGGAGGTTTAGGCGGCGTGAGAATTACGGAGCATATGCACCTGGGCGAGAACGCGCAGATGGCGTTGACGACGCTGCGCGAGAACAAGATGCGCTCGTTTCTCACGGTGCTAGGTGTGGTCATTGGAATCACCGCGCTGCTCTCGGTGGTGTCGATTCTCGTCGGCGTGTACTCCGATGTGAACGCGTACCTCTCGGATTACGGAGCGGAGACGCTGTTCATTTTTCGGTTTGATCCCGGGATTCACACCGGGCGGCTGACCCCCGAAGAGCGCGCGCGAAAACCGCTGTCGCTGGAGGACGCGGAAGCGATCCAGGAATATTGTCCGGCAGTGCGCGCAGTGACGGTCAGCCTGTATCCGCGATTTACAGAAGAAGGCCCTGCGCGTGGCCCGGATACGGCGCGTTATCTGAGCAAAGAAGTTTCGGGAATCGATTACAGCGGCAACTTGCCGGCCACGGAAGAAGTGTTCAATTCGCACCCCGCCCAAGGGCGATTTTTCAGCGATGCGGAAAACATGCACCGCGCGGAAGTAGCGGTGATCGGGCCGGACATCGCCAAGACGCTGTACCCCGACGAGGACCCCATCGGCAAGCCGATCATGGTGAACGGCGTGACGTACGAAGTGATCGGCGTTTTGGAAAAGCGCAAAGGCCAGTTGGTAAAGGACCAGTCGGCAGACAAAGAAGTGATGGTGCCGTACCGCACTTATCACAAACATTTGCCGATGGACGACGAGCACTTGATTGGCGCGGTTGCTTATCCGGGACGCATGCCGGAAGCCGAGGACCAGATTCGCGGCGTGCTGCGGCGGCGGAGAAACGTGCCGTTTGACAAGCCCGACAATTTTGGCCTGTCTAGCGCGCAACAAATCGCGGACCAGTTCAAGCAAATCACTTCGTCGGTGGCATCGTTGATCATCGCGATCAGCGCCATCGGGCTGCTCGTGGGCGGAGTGGGCGTGATGAACATCATGCTGATGGCCGTGACGCAGCGCACACGGGAAATTGGAGTGCGCAAAGCGATTGGAGCGCGGCGCAGCGACGTGATCTGGCAGTTCTTGACGGAAGCGATTGTGCTGACCGGTTCCGGTGGCGTCATTGGCGTGCTGCTGGGCGGAAGCATCAGCTTGCTAATCAATTTGGCGGTTCCGTCGCTACCGTCTTATATCCCGCTATGGGCTGTGGTAATGTCAGTCGGCATGTCCATGGGCGTCGGGTTGTTTTTTGGGATGTATCCGGCGATCAAAGCGGCGCGGCTCGATCCCGTGGTAGCGCTGCGCTACGAGTAGAGCCGTAAGCCCCGCAAATTATCGCGACAAGTTATATGGAGTGCGGCGGCTTGACGCCGTTTTTCTTCCAGTTCGTTATTTGTCGGCTCTCTTCCCGCCCCCTAGTCACTTCCCGACCCTTTCTTTTCAATCACTTGCGCACTCTTTGGCGCTTTTCAATTTCGCATCTCTTTTGTTTTCAATCGTTTTCGCACTCTTTGCAAAAAACACCGGGGGGTGGGCACCCCGTCCGTTCAGATCGCGTTCGGGGCGTCCGCGACTGCCTGCCGCAGGCCGGCTCGTGCATTCCGAATGGCGTTTCAAAATGAGGTCAGCGGTGGGACTTGGCTTCGACTTGGGCGACGCGGGCTTCCACCATTTTCCTGACGAGCGCATCCGGCAGCGGTTTGTCGATGGGGAACTGAATGGTGCCTTTGGAGAGGGTGTAGCCTTTCAGTTCGTCCTTGAACTGTTCGATCACCGCAGCAGTGGGGAACAGACTGCAATGGCTGGCAAACGCGGCGAACCAAACGAGCACGCCTTTGTACTTGATTGCCGGAATTTTGTAGCTGATGACTTCAGTAGCTTCGGGCGGAGCGGCCTCACGGATGACGGCGCGAATGTGGTTCAGGGTGGTGCGGGCTGGTTCCGGGACACGAGCGAGGTATTCGTCAACCGTTTTGAAGCCCGGCATGCCTTTCTTCGCAGAGGCGCGTTTCCGGGGCTTGGCCTTTGAGGTTTTCGCTTTCTTCATGAGGCAATGCTACAAAAAGAGGCGCGCGCAAGTCCATGCTTCACTATTTGATTCCGCGAATTGCCGCCGAAATTCATGTTTTGGGTCAGCGTGTGAGTTGAGATCCTTCGGGCCGCAAAAGGCGCGGCCCTCAGGATGACAATGCGCGAAGAGCCTCGGCGCTGACGAAACGATAGGCACGTCCCCGACTAGAAAATGTCAGCGATCGTAGCCGACGATGGTGCCACCAACGTCGACATAGCCGGACTGAACGTTGTCGTTGCCGCAGGCGGTGACGCTGGACCAGAAGTTGTCGCCGGATTGTTGCTGGCGCATGGCGTTCATGACGGCCTGCTGCTGCAAGTAAAGGAGAGTGGCCTGGCCGAGGCGCTTCCAGAATTTTTGCGCAGTGGTTTCTTGGTTTTGAATGATGGGGCCGGCCGCTGCCGGCAAAGAGCCGGCAGCGACTTTGGCGCCACAGCGTGAACAGAAGTTGCTTTGTTCTTGAAGCTGGTTTCCGCAATTGGTGCAGTACATACGTTTCTCCTTATTGGATTACGTCGAGCACAAACGTCTGCTTAGCGGAGACGGTCGCGCTACCCTGAACGTTCTGAGCCGTAATCGTGAAGACATAGGTGCACACGGCCGGGTTTGTAGCGCTGTCGCAATTGGCGCGGTTTCCGGTGTCTTTATTCACAGTGCCGGTGATGGTCGCCGTGCCGTTCTTGTTGTCGGTGAACGTCAATCCGATTGTGCCCAAGTTTGGTGAATTGCCAACGGGCGCCTGTGACAGGGCCGGCGTTGGCGCTCCCGTCGCTGTGATGGTGAAGCTGTTTAAGGGCTTGATCGTTCCATTGGTACAGGCCGTGACCGTGCTTCCATTTGCACATGCCATGATGCTGCTGGCACTAGTGATCGCCAGGCGGGCGCTCTGAGAGGTCAGATTCAAGAGAGCCTGGCCTCCAGGGATTGTGTCGTCTGTTTCCATGACAACGAGGCGCCCGGGAGTTATTTCGTAGAAGACGAAATCGGCAGGGCCTGGAGTGGTGCTGGTTCCGGTACCGCGACCGGTGATTGAAGTTCCTGAGTTACTAAAGCCAGTGGTATTATCAAAGGCAAAACACCCGGTGACAGACGAGTTTGGCGGTACAGATTGGGTAAATGGGCTGGGGTCTAAGCCACTGGCGTAAAGCGCATCGCTGTCAAAGTTGTCTGCGGTTGCGGTTGTGCAAGGAGTGGTGCTATCGGGGGCGGGCGCCTTGAGGGTGAACAACCCCGTAGCGTTGGGAACTATGCTCTGATAAGAGGGAACGGTCGCGCCGACAAAAGGACCGGGGTTGTTATTTTCAAATGCTGAAGGAGGATGAGGCATACCGCCGGGACCGCTGCAAGGATCGATGCAGAAGAAGTATTGCGCCTCTAAGGACCCGGTCGCAGCGGTGTAGTCATTGGCGAGGAGGAAGCCATCGGCATAATAAAGCGCCGTAGCGGCACCAGAGGGAGGAGGAGCATCGAAAGTTGCGCAAGGGGCGGCGTGAAGACAGATAGAGCCAACCCCTGTTGTGGCGTCAATGCTGTAGCTGGCCGGGATGGTCGTGGAATTGCCGCATGACCCCATTTGACCATTGCACATTCCCCCGGTTACCTGGTCCAACGTAACGCTGAGGTTGCCCATGAGAGTGTTATTCGAAACCGGGTTCTCGCAGACGGCACCGGTGGCGCAAGTAACCAGGCCGAGGGACAGAGTCACGTCTGGGCCCCCCGTTTGGGAACCGCCGGAAGTGTAAGCTACGCAGTTATCGACGCGGTTGTCTTCACTGGTGACTGTGCCGCAGTTCAGAAAGCCCAGCGGAGAGGCGCTGCTGATACCCGTCGGGCTTGCGAGCCCGCTCAACGTCCCCCCAGCGCCCATGTCTATGAAAATCAGACCGCCGGTCGGGAGAACGTAATAGGCGAGAGTATCCGTAGGTGGAGTGGTCGAGGAGCATATGAAGCAACCTTGAAAGGTTCCGCGACCGTTCACATCGTTGGCGACGTTTACGCCATTTACGGAGGCCACGGTGCCGCAGTTGCCAAATAAGCTCCCTTGCAACGATAGAGGTGGTTGATTCCTTATTACGCTTTGGGTTCCAATCGTCGCAACATTGCACGCGTTCGTAGCATCCACGCTCACGTTAAAGACGCCGAGCATTCCAATCGGCTCCGGCACCGCCGGAGGCAACGGTCTTGTCGCTCCCTCGAACTCGAAGGCGTAGTTACAGTTCGTGGGCGGGTTTGCGTTTGCGGTGCAATTGGGCCTGCCACCGACATCGGTGGGAAAGGCATAGGATCCTGGCGGCACCCCCTTCGACAGGAGACCGGAGCCTTGGAAACCGCACGCGGGCGGCGCACCGGGGTCGGAGCAACCGCCCGGGGAGGAGGGAATCGGCTCGAATTCGATGAGCGACAGGGTGCCCTGCAGAAAGGCGCCCTGCGTGAAAGCGTAGGTTCGCTGGGTGTGCGATGCCGGTGGTTTCGCCAGGGTGCTTTTGATGTTTAAGGTGATGGTGCCGGTGAGACTATTTAAGTTGGGAAGCAGGGTACCGGTAGAATCTTTGTCGTAGGTGTAGGAGCCAGAACTAATCTGCGCCGCCGCGTCCACACCGTCGCCGTCGTTGATGTCGATAACTCCGTCGGTAATCATACAGCAGGGAGGATTGAGCGTTGGATTCCAATTGGCTAAGCCAGTGGCCGTAAAGCTGCCCGCAGCAGCGGCGGGGTTGCCCTTGGCGTCGAAGCCTTGGATCAGGAATGTGATTTCGCCGCACATTGTTTCGCCCGGACCACACGGCTTGACGGTGATTTGTGCGGTAGCGAAATCCGACTGAGCGTCATCTCTCGTGGCGATAAGAGTAAACGTTTCCCCGGCCAAAGGCAGACCCGTTGGCGCGAGGTAGGTTACGCTCCCTCCGCTGGTTGTTTGGGCTGGGTTCACGGAGCCGCATGATGCATAAGGCCCGCAGTTCAACGTCCAGTCGATTTTGGCGCTCGCGCTGGCAGATGACGTGACGGAGAATACTTGTCCGCCGGCTTGGGTGAGCGTGATGGTCCCAGTGATGCCATTTAGCGGCGGAGTGGGCGGAGGCGGCGCAGGGTAGGAAAATGTAAGATCGTTGGCGTTGCTGGGCGTGACCGTGAGCGTTGCAGGACTGCTGAGAAGGCTGCAAACGGAGTTGCTTACGACCACTGTGTATTCGTTGCCGGAATCCGTGCCGGCGGTAGCAGGTGTTGTGTAACTAGGCCCCGTGGCTCCACTTATGATGTTGCCGTTCTTATACCATTGATAGCTCGTTGCGTTACTCGCGGTGACACTGAACGTTGCCATCTGGCCCACGCCGACAGTCTGGTTCGTTGGCTGGGTAGTAATGCTCGGCTCCCCGGCAGTGCCCGACGGAAGCGTGCTGCATGTGGGAAGTGGTTTGGGTGTGGTGACAGTTAGGGAAACGGTGACGGTCTGCGGAGGCAGGTTGCCGGACGTCCCCGTGACGCTCATGGTGACTGTGCCGGTGGTCGCCGTGCCAGAGGCGGTGAGAGTCAGCGTGCTGGTGGTTGTCGCGCCGGGAGAACTGAAAGCCGCAGTCACGCCGGTGGGCAGGTTCGAGGCGGTGAGGCTAACGCTGCCGTTGAAGCCGTTTGTCGGATTAACAGTAATCGTACTCGTTCCGCTGCCGCCTTGGCCAATGGTCACACTGGTGGGAGACGCCGACAGCGAGAAGCCGGGTGCTTGGTTGACGAGCATGCTCAGGATCTGCGAGTTACAGAGCTGCGGGCTGCCGGAATCGCAGCCTTGCGCGGTGAAGCTGGAGGGAGCGACATTTGGCTGGGATGTCGCCGGGGACTTTGCGCTCGCGGGAACAGCCTGAGAGGCAACCGTGGGCGTGCCGGAGATGAGACCAGTGGCGATGTTCAAGCTGAGGCCGGCGGGGAGAGAGCCTGAAGTGATGGACCACGTAAATGGGGGGACGCCCCCGGCTTCCGTCAGCTGATACGAGTACGCCTGCCCCACTGTGGCAGCAGGCAACGTAGCAGGATTGTTCAATGCGGGAGGGGGGACGTCGGTGGTTTGATCCGAGGCAGACTTAGAGGTGTCGGCGACGGAGGTGGCGGTGACGCTGAATTGAATCTTGGAGTTGACGGCGGCGGGAGCGGTGTAGGTAGCAGGCGCGCCGCTGGCGGTGCTATTTGGCGAGATCGTGCCGCAACTGGGAGAGCAGGCGGTGTTGTTTTGCGTCAACGTCCAGGTGACGCCCTTATTGCTGGAGTCGTTGGTGACGGTGGCGGTAAACTTTATAGATTGGCCCTGATCGACAGACTGCGCACTGCTCGGAGAAAGACTAACAGTGATAGCGGGCGGTGGAGGCGGTGGAGGGGGCACTGCCGACCCGCCACTGCAACCACTGCTGCCCACGACAAGGGTGATTGCTATTGCTACCAAGAACAACGAATTGAATTTGCTGCGCTTCATGACGCCCCCTTTTGGGTGCGGCGGCCGGCTCGCGGGGGCGTCTAAAACGCCCATGAGGACGAGCTCGAAGCCGCCGCACCGTTCCTCAGGCGGCAAATTAAGGGGGCGGCGGAATGGAAGTCTTTCCGAAGTTCTGATATTGTTTTGACAAAATCTTCGGTAAGCCAGGTCTTATGGGTAATTCCCGCCAGTATTTCTTTGGCGAGTTCCGGCTCGACGCCGATCAGAGAGCGCTTTTCCGGAAAGACGAACTCGTCTCGCTAACTCCTAAGGCATTGGAAACATTACTCTTCCTCGTGGAGAGGCATGGCCGGATTGTGGACAAGAAGGAATTGATGGACGCGGTTTGGCCGGAGACCTTCGTGGAAGAAGTGAGTCTGGCGCGAAATGTGTCGGTGCTGAGGAAGATCCTGTCGGAAAACGAGGAGGGGCAGTCGTACATCGAGACGATCCCGAAGCGTGGCTACCGGTTTGTGGCGCCAGTTGCCGACAGTGCGGCGGGTGAGACGGCCGGCGGTGCTTCAGTCCCACTCCCGGAGCAGATTGCTCGGCCTGGGAGCACAACGCAGGCCCCGGAAGCGGCGGAGCCAACAGATTTGGTTTCGCGGCGACAGTTTTGGATTGCTGCCTCCAGCACAGCTCTGCTGTGCATAGGGATGGCGGCCTATTGGCTGTTGGCGAGCCGGCCTGCGCTGTCGTTTGCAAACCGGGACTGGATCCTGATTACCGACATGGAGAACCGCACAGGTGATCCGAGGTTTGATAAGGCGTTGTTTACTGCGCTGACAGTCAGCCTGGAGCAGTCGCGCTATGCCAACATTTTTCCACGGTCGCGAGTGTATGAAACATTGCAGCGCATGGAGCGACCGGCAAACCCAACCGAGGATTTGACCGTCAACGAAGCGTTGGGGCGTGAGATTTGCCAGCGGGAAAGCCTGCGCGCGCTGGTGGCTACGAGCCTGACGCGCACGGGGAAAGAGTATCTCCTGCTGGGACGCCTGGTGGATCCGAAGTCCGGGGTAAGCGTGCGGTCGTATTCGACAAAGATCGACTCCGAGGACAAGATCCTCGACGCGCTGGATGCCCTGTCGCAACAGATCCGAAGGGATCTGGGAGAAACGTTGTTTTCCGTCCGGCGGGACTCCTTGCCGCTGCCGCACGTTACGACGCCATCGCTCACGGCTTTGCAGCTCTACGCACAAGCGACCGACTTATGGGCGAAAGGCAAGTATCAGGACTCGCGAACGCAGCTCCAAGAGGCCTTGCGCATCGATCCGGATTTCGCGATGGCCCATGCGGCGCTGGGGAACGAGCTTTACAGCCACATCTTTTCGCAGCCCAAGCCAGGAAAAGAGCAATACGAGCGCGCCCTACAACTTTCCAATCGCGTCACCACCCGCGAGCGAATGTTCATCGAGGCGAGCTTTGCCGGGGCGCAAGAGCACACGGAAGAAGCGGTGCGCCTATATCGGGCATTCCTGGCATCGTATCCGGATGACTCCAACGCACTCTTTAATTTAGCTAACGTGCTGCTTCGCGCCAACCGCTGTAACGAAGCCATCGCGCAATTCCAAGAGCTCATCCGTATCAATCCTCCGGATGTAAACTCCCGGATCAAAATCGCAACCTGCTATGCTCTGCAAACTAGATACAGCGAGGCTTTGCCTTTTTACGCCCGCGCTTTCGAGTTGGATCCCTCTCGAATTACTACCGCCAACCTAAATCACGAATACGGCTTCATCCTCGTTGGCGCGGGCCAGCCAGAAAAAGCAAGGGAGGTGTTCGGCCTGGCACTCCAAAAACCAGAGATACGGAATAGAGGATTACGCTCGCTCGGACTTCTGGATCTTTATGAGGGCAGGTATAAAGACGCAGAGGAGCAGTTGAAGGAGGCTATCGCCACTGACGAAGCCGCAAAATACGACCTCGCGGCTGCGCGTGACCGTCTCTATCTTGCGTTTGCTTATTCCGGGATGGGAGACATTCCGAAAGCCAAGCGGGAGCTGGAGCAAGGCTCGCAGCTCCAGGCAGTGTTGAACCAGGCGCCCTGGATTCTCAGCTGTTTTGGTGTAGCGTTCGCACGCAACAGTGATCTGGAAAGAGCAGAAAAGGTAAGTGAGATTCTGAAGACAAAGACAGATTTAAATGATCCCCAGCGAAGAAGCGATTTGAATCGACTTGAAGGGGAAATTCTCCTGGCCCAAGGCAACTTCTCCGAAGCGGTTCAAAAGCTGCAGGATTCTCGATTTCAGAACTATCCGGTTTCTGTGCTTTTTGCTTTCGATGGGCTAGCCCGCGCATATGACCGCTCCAGCCAATTTGAGCAGGCCGTCTCCGCGTATGAGTCCTTCCTGGGCGGAAAAGGAACGAGCCCAATGGGATGGGAGCCGCAGCAAGACTGGTTGGAAGATCACTTCTTGCTGGCTAAACTTCACGCATCGCGGGGAAACTCCACGCGGGCGAAAGAGCTACTTGATGCGCTGCTGGGCATCTGGAAAAACGCCGACCCGGATTTGCCGCTGTTGCGACAAGCAAAATCCCTGCGGGAGAGCCTGAACCACTAGACGGCTCGCGAGACTAAAGCAAAGCGAAGAACCTCATTAAGTCAAGCCGCGAAACGGACGGAAATGGAATCGATGGGTGCAAGCTGAAAGATAAGCTCTTCGCCGGGGACGACCCAGAGCGGAGGAGTGATGGAGCCGGCGATGATGAGTTGGCCGGCTTGCAGCGACTCGCCGAATGCGGCGAGAAGGTTGGCGGTGTGGCGAACAATGTCGATGAGTTCGCCGGTTAAGGCTTGCAGGGATTGCGGATCGGCGGCGTTGGCGATTTCGGAGCCGTTGCGGAGGACGCGGCAGGCGAGACCGTTCAGAAGTCCACCGGCGAAAGTCGAATCGGCGCGACCAAGAATAATGTGGCGCTGATAGATGTCGCGAGCGAGCGTGCCTTCGACATCGTCGGAAGGATGGTCGACGTCGGCGAGTTCGATGGCGGGGCCAAGCCCAGAGATGGCGGCAATCGCTGTTTCGCGCGTCGAGTTGGCGGGCAAGTCTTTGCCGAGATAGACGGCGATTTCAGGTTCGGCGGCGGGCTTCGTCCAATTTGAGACGGAGATTGTAGAACCGGAAGGCAGAAGCGCGCTTTGTAAGAGAAAGCCAACGAGGGGAGCGTTGATGTGAAGGCGCTCGAGGGCGGCGGGGCCCCCGAACGCTAGCTTCCAGCCAAGCGGTTTGTGGCCAGCGGCGAAAAGCTCGCGGCGGCGGCGAAGCTGCGCCTGCATGCCGCGCGCGATGCGCAGATCGTCCCAGGCGGCGGTCATGATGCGAGTACCATGATGAGGATGGCCGAAAATCCCACCAAACCTGAAAGTTCAGACCGCGTATATGTTGAGATCCTTCGCTTCGCTCAGGATGACAGGGTTCATGTCGTTTTGCATGGGTTTGATTGATTGACTCGTGAGAAGCCAGGTTCAGTAGCCTTCGGGAGGAATTTCGTAGCCCGCGGCTTCGAGCGAGCCCGCGCCGCTCCAGCCCCAGACAAGAACAACGTCTTCGGTACCGGTGTTGTCGAAGCCGTGCCAGTGGCCGCGTGGTGTGAAGATCACGTCGCCCTGGCCGGAGCGTTCGCGGCCCGTGTCGGTGTAAATGTAGCCGCTGCCTTTGACGACGATGAAAAACTCGTCGACGTTGGGATGACGATGCTTGTCGTGGCGCGCGCCGGGAGGGAGAACGGTCCAGCCGACCAGGAGTTTGTCAGACCCGACGGTTCTTTGATCGATGAGGAACTGCACCTGCATGTTGATCCAGCCCTCGTCGCGCTTGAGATCCTTGACGAGCGGGACATTGCGGAGATTGGTGCGATACGGCTTCATTTGGACATTCCTCCCAAGCGGCGATAAACCTCATAAACCGCGACGAAGTCGTGATGGGACAGGCCAAGGCCGCGGCAGGCGTTCAACATTTCGTTGGCGGCGGCGCCCAGCGGAACCGGCACGCCCATTTTGCGGCCAAGATCGAGCGCCAGCAGCATGTCTTTTTGCTGGAGGTTGACGTTGCCGTAGGTGGCGTCGGAGATGTGGCCCTCGAGAATAAGCGGCGCGCGGTAGTTGAGCACGGGTGAGGCGACGACACTTTTGAGAAAAGCGTCGACGGCGACTTCGCGAGGGACACCGCCTTTTTCGGCGAGCGCGACGCCTTCGCAAAAGCCAATCACTTCAATGACGAGAGTCATGTTGAGAGCGACTTTGAGCTGAACAGCGAGGCCCTGCGCGCCGATGTAGGTGACCTTGGGGCCGATCGAGAGAAGGACGGGCTGGACGCGCTCGAATGCGGCCTTGTCGCCAGCGACCATGAGAGACGCTTTGCCTTGACCGATGGTGAGAGTGGTGCCGGAAATCGGAGCGTCGAGCATGATAAGGCCTGCCTTTGCAAATTCGGCGGCAATAGCGCGGCTGCCATCGGGGTCGATGGTGCTCATGTCGAGGTAGACGGCGTCTTTGCGAAGGCCGGCGATGATGCCGTTTTCGCCAAGGGCGAGAGCGCGGACGGCGGCGGCGTCGGTGACGATAGAGAAAACGACTTCGGAATCACGGGCGAGTTCGCGCGGCGAGTCTGCCCAGAGCATGCCGAGCTTGAAAAGAGGCGCGGCTTTTTCTTTGGTGCGGTTCCAGCCGGTGACGGTGTGGCCGGCGGCGATTAAGCGGGGAACGATGGCCTGGCCCATGTCGCCGAGGCCGAGAAAACCAATTTTCAAGGGGCACCTCGTTGGAGAATTAAGAAGTTAACAGTCGACAGTTGACAGTCGACAGTAAGAGCAAGAATAGGTGAGCGTCGGGACGAGGTTTTCCTTTTGGGGGCGCGACAAAGAAGGTTTGGGGAGGAAAATTCCATGACCGCATTTGGTCTTTGCTCAGCCGAAATCACTGTTTCCAAAATTTCATGACGGCGGAATAGTCGAGGTCTTCTTTGGCGGCGCCTTTGACGTAGTTGTAGGTTTCGCGGGCAGCGGCAGTGGCAGGAAGAGCGACGCCAAGCTGATTGGCAAGATCGAGCGCGAGGCCGAGATCCTTGTGCATGAGGCGCAGCGGGAAACTGGGGACGTATTCGCCTTTGAGCAGATTGGGGGCTTTGACGTCGAGGACGCCGGAACGAGCCATGCTGGATTGCATGACTTCGACGAGCTTTTCGCCTTGAATGCCAGCGCGCGTAGTGAGGGCGAGAGCTTCGGCGAGCGCGTCTACTTGTAACGCGAGAATCATGTTCATGGCGAGCTTGATGGTTTGCCCGGCGCCGTTCGGCCCGAGGTGAAAGAGTTTCTTCCCCATCACGCCAAGGATGGGCTCAACTTCTTTCAACGTTTCGGCGTCGCCGCCAATCATGAAGATCAGTTCGCCTTTTTTGGCACCCCAATCGCCCCCAGTTACGGGAGCGTCGAGAAAACGCACGCCGCGTTCGGCGCAAGCGGCGGCAATCTTGCGCGCGAGCGCGGGAGCAATGGTGCTGGAATCCACGTAAATGCAGCCGCGCTTGAGCGCTTGCATGGCGCCGCTCGCGCCCCACAAGACTTCTTCAATGGCGGGAGGATCGCTGACCATAGTGAGCAGAAAATCAGAGGCACCGGCAACTTCCTGAGGAGACTTCGCGAGCTTCGCGCCAGCGGCGACGAGTTCGTCGGCGCGCGATGGAGTGCGATTCCAAACCGTGAGCGGGTAGCCAGCTTTCAAAAGATTCATGCCCATGGGACGGCCCATCAGCCCAAGACCGATGAGTCCAATGTGTTTTGCGGCAGGGTTCAAGAGAGGCCTCCTCGACGGCGGCAAACGCGATCGCGCCCGGTCTGTTGCTCAAATTGAGGAGACGATTGTAGCCGAATTGCGGCGTGGAAAGTCGAACTGCGAAATTCTAGAGATGGATCAGGCGGTCTTAGGACGCTGGGAAATGGGAAGAAGAGCAGATGCCCCGCCAGCTCCAGCCGAAGCGGCGGCGCTGCGCGGCTCTTGCTCAGGTTCGGTTGCGGCCGGAGCCTCGGCAGCGGCAGCGGGCTTCGCTTGCGCAGAAGTGGCGTTCACCGTTGCGCCGGAGTCGGGTTTTTCTTCGATGCGCACGAGGCACTGGTAGGGAATTTCCCAGCGAAAATGCTTGTGCTGGCCGCGCTGCTCGAACATTTGCTCGAGAAAGATAGAGCGGCCGGAATCGGCCACGAGCGTTCCAGAAGCAGGCAAAAGAATATCGCCAGCGCGATATTGCACTTCCACACGACGGCCAAGAAAGGCGGAGAAGCGAGCCATATATGGGAGCTAGTGTCCCTATCCGCCAGTAACAGGGTCAATAGTACGGAAGTGCCTGATACCTGGCTTGTGTGGAAAAACTGTTGGAGAAGCGATTCGTAAAGGCATCGAGAAATTCAATGCACTGGAGAAGCGCAATGGCGAGCGCAAATCCTTGACTTTTTCGCACGGCAATATATTGTCTGGCTTCGGAATCGTCCTTGAGAGCGGGCGCCAATCTGTCCGCAGGGGTGCGGCCAGATCGAGAGCGGAAGGAAAGGGTCAAGAACTTGGGCGGGCTAAACGAAACAGTTGCAAATGGGCTGGCGGCATATTACGAATATGTCGGCCAACAGTTGCACAAGTGGGTGGACCCGCTGACGAACGAACAGTTCTGGCGCAAGCCATACCTTTACGGGAACAGCGTCGGCCACCTGGTGCTGCACTTGACGGGGAATCTGAGCTATTACGTCGGCGCGCGTATCGCGGAAACGGGCTACGTGCGGAACCGCGACCGTGAATTCACCGATGCGCAGCCGCCGCACAAGGAGGAAGCGCTGCGAACCTTTGACCGGGCCATTGCCATGGTGGTGGCGACGGTGCGAAAGCAAGGCGCGGAGGACTGGAGGAAAGCGTACACTGCGGAACGCGAACCGGAAGCCAAAGACCGGTTCCAGATTTTCGTGCGGTGCGCGGGGCATGCATATCATCACGTAGGGCAGATTATTTACCTGAGCCGAGAGCTGGCGAGAGCTTGAGGCCAGGAACGGGCGCTGCCGGGATGTGAGTGGCATCGCGGCGGCGTGAAGTGAAACGCGAGTGGCCGAACAGAAACAACTAACGAAGGGCATGTCTGTCCTTTTGCTGGTGCTGTCTGCGATTGGAGCGATTGCTGCAGGTAAGTTGCTGCATGGATGGCACGTCTATGTGGGATTTGCCGTCGTGGGTGTTGGTCTATTTATTGGATTCCTCTTCTGGAACCGCAAGCAATAAGAAGAATCTCCTTTAGCAAATGGGGTGCAATGCGATGCGAAAAGTGTGGATGAGCGTTTTGAAGATCGCGGTGGCGTGCTTGCTTGGGTTTCCGGCGGCTGCGCAAGAAGCTGCGAAGCCCCCACAAGCGCCAGCTTCCACAACGCCGACCATCGACCAGTCGCTGGAATGGCAGAACGTCTACAATCCGAAGATTTCGCCGGATGGAAACCGTGTAGTTTACGAGGTGCTGAAAACCAACTGGGAAGAAAACGCGTTCGAAAGAAATCTGTGGATTGCTGAGATTGCTTCGGGTGAATCGCACGCGCTGACCACGGCGAAAAAGTCGAGCAGCGACGCGGGGTGGTCGCCGGATGGCAAGTGGATCGCGTTTCTCTCTGACCGGCCGGCACAAATTGCGGGAACACCCGAAGGGAAAAAGCAGGTATACGTGATTTCCGTGGAAGGCGGCGAAGCCCAACAGCTCACTAAAGCGGAAAATGACGTGAATGATTTCGAGTGGGCGCCGGATTCAAAACATATCGCCTTTTCCATGACCAACCCGGAAACGAAGGCGATGAAAGACCGCAAGGAAAAATACGGCGAATACTCCGTGGTCCACGGCGACTATCAGATGACGCACCTGTGGACCATCGAATTCTCGAGCGGCGCGTCTGCACCGGCAGAACCAAAACGGCTGACGGAAGGCGACAAGTTCAGCGTGGGAGGTTTTTCCTGGTCGCCGGACGGAACGCGTATCGCCTTCAGCGCGCAAAAAGACCCGGACCTGATTTCTTCCGATACGTCGGACATTTACGTGGTTTCGGTGAGCGACAAAGCGGTGAAAAAAATAGTGAGCACGCCGGGGCCGGACAGAAACCCCAAGTGGTCGCCGGACGGAAAGAAGATCGCCTTCGAAACGGCGGCCGGTTCTCAGTATTACTACTACACGAACGGAAAAATTGCTGTAATCAACGCGGAGGGAGGCTCGCCGCAGATTCTCACGGAATCGTTTGACGAAGACCCTGGACTGATTGCGTGGGGGCCGGATGGAATTTATTTCGACGCGGAACAGAAAACCGCCGCGCATCTGTTCCGGCTCAATCCGGCGACTGGCGCGGTGGAGAAATTAAGCTCGCCCGAAAGTTTGCAGAGCGTGTCGTTCTCGTTTTCGCGAGATTACAAGACAGTGGCTTACCGCGGCGCGGTGCCGAACGAATTCGCTGAGATCTACGCTTCAAGCGTGGCCGCGTGGCAGCCCAAGAAGCTGACCACCATGGGCGACCAAGCGAAAGGGTTCAAGCTGGCGCATCGCGAAGTGGTTTCCTGGAAGTCAGGCGACGGCACGACGATCGAAGGGATTCTCATTACACCCGCAGACTTCGACGCCAAGAAAAAATATCCGTTGCTGGTGGTGATTCATGGCGGGCCGACTGGTGTGGACGCACCGTTCGTGTATCCCGACCGCTACTACCCCATTGAGCGCTTTGTTGCGAAAGGCGCGCTGATTCTGCGGCCAAATTATCGCGGCTCGGCGGGCTACGGTGAAAAATTCCGCTCGCTCAACGTGCGCAATTTGGGAATCGGTGATTATGCGGACGTGATTTCCGGAGTGGATTCGCTTATCGCTAAGGGCTTTGTCGACAAGGATCGCGTTGGCGCGATGGGCTGGAGCCAGGGCGGGTACATTTCCGCGTACATCACGACGATCAGCGACCGCTTCAAGGCGGTTTCGGTGGGCGCGGGGATTTCCGATTGGACGACCTACTATGTGAACACGGATATTACGCCGTTCACGCGGCAGTATCTGCACGCAACGCCGTGGGACGATCCGGAGATTTATTGGAAAACTTCGCCGATCAGCAATCTCGCAAAGGCGCGCACACCGACTTTGATTCAGCACGGAGAAAACGACCGGCGCGTGCCGATTCCCAACGCGTACGAGTTGCGGCAGGCGCTCGAAGACCGCGGAATCCCAGTAAAGATGGTGGTTTACAAAGGATTTGGGCACGGCATCAATAAGCCGAAGCAGCAGCGCGCCGTGATGGAAGAAAATGAAAAGTGGTTTGCGCAATACATTTGGGGCGAAAAGCCGGAAGAGCCAAAACCGGCCGAACCGAAGAAAGACGAAAAGAAATCAACAGCAGCGGTAAACCAGTAGAGTTGGAAGAGGCTGAAGATCGGGCTCGACCCAGCCTTCCCGTCCTGCAGCACTTTGCAGCAGTTGCTCGGAATAGTATTTCCCCAGAAGATTTTTGTCGGCGAGTTCCGGGTGAGCGGCAAGGAACTGTTCGAAGTTGTAGCCATCGGGCGTTTCTACCAGCGCTGCGGCAACGAGGCGCACCCACGCCAGCGTAACCGTGTGGTGATACTTTTGCGTCGCACCATGATGGTTGGCAAAGCGCAGAATCCCAGCGGCCATGCGCTCAGCGGCGCGTGTTGCGTCGCCCGACTTCAGATACAACCACGCAACATGTACGTGCTCGCGATGATGAAACAGCTCCGCTGGGAAAGACAAGTCTTCAAACGCGCGCAAAAATTCTTCGTCGCTCCAGGCGGAAACACCGGAGGCTAAGTTGTGGTCATTCATAGTTGTTTGGGAAGAGCCGCGAGCTTGCAGCGTCAATCAGTTTACTACGCTTCGAGCTTAAAGCGCGAGGAAGCGAGGCGATAGAGGCGGCGCCAAACCAAACGGTTGATGAGCACGACGATGGTCGCCATGATCAGCGTCGCCGCAAGCAGCAGGTCGAAGCGGCCCGCGTCGCTGGCGCTGCTGATGGTGCTGCCCAGGCCCGGCGTCGAAACGATGCGCCCTTGAAAGTGGAAATACTCCGCAATGATGCTGGCGTTCCAAGCGCCGCCGGAAGCGGTCACCAGGCCGGTGACGAGATACGGAAAAATTCCCGGAAGAATCAGGTGGCGCCAGCGATCCCAGGAGCTGAAGTGAAAGATGCGCGCGGCCTCCTTCAAGTCGGTGGGAATAGCCATGGCGCCAGCGATGACGTTGAAGAGGATGTACCACTGCGTACCCAAAAGCATGAGCAGCATGGCGGCAAGTTCGAGGCCGCCGCGGAGACGAAGGAGGAAGAGAAGAATAATCGGAAAGAGAGCTGTAGCTGGAATGGAAGCGGCTAACTGCGCAAGAGGCTGCGCGATGCGGGCCAAGCGCGGGCTCGAACCGATGGCAACTCCGGCGGGAACGGTCCAGAGCGCGCCGATGAGGAGCGCGGAATTGACGCGAAGAAAAGTGAGCGCGGCGCTCTGAAGGAGCTCCACGTAGTCTCCGCGGTGGAGGCCGGAAATTTCCCGCGCAGCGTGGAAAACAGCAACTACGAGGCCCACCACGAGCCCGGCGGCAAGGGCATAGCCGAGCCAGCGCCGCAGATTGTGTTGTTTGGGCGCAGAAAAAGTTTCCGCGGCACGACGCGCGCTCAATGTAAAAAGCAGCGTCAGCCAGTTGAAAAAAGGACGAAAGATGAGACGGTACAGGCGCACAACGAAAGAGGCGCGACCAATCAGATGAACAAGGGTGGTCTGCGCGGCGGCGGAGCTTTCGACCTGTTCGAATTTAAACTTGTCGGCCCAGAGAATGATGGGGCGCCAGACCAGCTGGTCGAGCAAAACGACAATGGCAATCATCGCAGCAACGCCCCAGAGAATCGCGGTGGTGTTGCCGTTGCTCGCAGCGGTTTGAAGGAAAGAGCCCAAACCGGGCAAGCGGAAGTCGCGGTCGCCAAGGACGAACATTTCGCAGGCCATCAGAAAAAACCAGCCACCGGCGACCGACATCATGGAGTTCCAGACCAGGCCAATCGTGGCAAAGGGAAGATCCAATTCGGCAAAGCGCTGCCAGCGGCTGAAGCGATAGATGATCGCAGCTTCGCGGAGATCGCGCGGAATCGTTTTCATCGAAGAATAAAAGCTGAATGCAATGTTCCAAACCTGGCCGGTGAAGATCAGCAAAATGGAGCCGAGCTCGACGCCAAACTGGCTGTGCGGAAACAGGGCGACCATGGCCAACATAACGCCAGGAAGAAAACTGAGCACGGGAATGGATTGCAAAATGTCGAGCAGCGGAATCAGGATGATTTCCGCGCGGCGGGAGCTGGCGGCAAGGTAGCCATAGGCCAGCGCAAAAGCAAGGCTAAGGGCATAAGCAACGCTCAGGCGCACCAGAGAATAAAAGGCATAGAGAGGCAGGTCGCGCGGGTTCTGTGAAATCTGCGCCTGCGGATGCGCGGGACCTAACCAAGTGCGGCCGATGGAATACGTTCCGTAAATTGCGGCAAAAACCAAAAGAAAAACAGCCAGATCAATCAGGAACGCCCAGCTCCAGCGCGAGCCCGCAGGCCGCTTCAGGGCAGGCGGGAGCGGCGTGACTTGCTCAGTGGAGACAGCGGGAGCGGGGGCGGGCACGGAAGGTTCAAGCCTCCGTGAGCGTCAACTTGCCAGATTCCGATTCGTAATCAAAAATCTCGGCGTAGCGCCCCCACTGGATGGCGGTGTCGAGCTGGCGGCGGGATTCCTCTTCGCTGAATTGTTCGTCGAGCAAATCGCGGAAAAACTCTTCGTTTAGCGTGCGGTTGGATTTTGCTTTCAGGGCTTGCTCCATCTGGCGGAGCAACGGCACGTTGGCAATGGCCGCCTTGCGGAAGATGGCTTTGCGCGATTGAATATCGCCCTGCGCGAAAGCCTGGCCGTCGGGCGTGATAACCGTGTCGCCTTCCTCGACGCGAAGGAACCCAAGCATCGCAGCTGTTTCCACGCTGGGGAGGAGCGCTTCGATATCGAGGCTCAACTCGTCGGAAAGGCGATGCAGATCCACGCGGCCACCCTGGTCAACAAGAATTTCGAGCAGGCCGGCGAGGCCGCCAGGGCGCGTGTGCGGAAGCATGACTGCCTTGGGCTTGGCAGGAGCGCCCGGAGGAGCTGTGCGCGGCGGAGCAGCCTCATGCTCGTGGTCGGGCTTGGTAAGGACGCGATAAATAGCGTCCACCAGCTCGACGAAATGCGGGTCCTTGTGGACTCGGGGATGCGGAATGTTCACGGTGAAATCCGCGTGAATGTGGGCGGGATGCCGGCCCAGAACGATGATGCGGTCGGCAAGGACTACCGCTTCCTCAATGTTGTGAGTGACGATGAAAATCGCCCGCGTAGGAATTTTGCGGCCGAGCCAAAGCTCAAGCAGCTCGCCGCGCAGTGTTTCCGCGGTGAGCACGTCGAGCGCGGAAAACGGTTCATCCATGAACAGCACTTCCGGCTCGACAACCAGAGCGCGCGCCACGCCTACGCGCTGCTTCATGCCGCCCGAGAGTTCCTTGGGGTAGGCGCTCTCGAAACCATCGAGGCCGACCGCGTCGAGAATGCGCAGCGCGCGCTTATGGCGGTCGATCGGCAGCATCCCGCGGGCTTCGAGAGGAGCTTCGACATTTTCGATGACCGTGAGCCAGGGAAATAGAGCAAAACTCTGGAAGACGATGGAGACATTGGGAGATTCGTCGTGAACCGGCTGGCCATGCCAGTAGACGGCGCCGCCGCTGGCCGGAGAAAGGCCGGTGAGCATACGGAGTAGCGTGGATTTGCCGCAACCGGACGCGCCCAGCAGGGCGATGATCTGTCCGGGATAAACAGCGAGGTCGGTTGCGGCAATGACCTGGATGTGGCTGCCGTCGGGCTGGGGATAGAATTTCTCCAGCTTGCGAGCTTCGATGATGGGTTCGAGGGTCGTGTTGGAAGTGCTCATGGGCGCGTGTATTATCGCTCAACCGCCGGACTGGCGCACGAATAGAGAATGAGGCACGAGGGCCGGGGTTCCCGGCTGGTTACAATTCAATGAACGCTCCATGACAACTCCGTCCGAATCGTTTAGAAGAACGATCACAGTGAAGCATTTTCGAAGCTGGATTCCGGCAGCAACCGTTTCGCTGGCAACAGCGCTTCTCATCGTTTCGCCGTTTTTTTGGCGGGGCAACGCCTCAGGACACGATATTTCCTTTCATGCCGCCTCCTGGCTGGATGCCGCGGGGCAATGGAAGGAGGGCATTTTCTATCCGCGCTGGTGCGAGTGGGCGAACTACGGCTTTGGCGAACCGCGTTTCCTTTTTTACCCGCCGCTTTCGTGGATGCTGGGAGCGGCGCTGAGCCTGGTGCTGCCGGGAAATGCAGTGCCAGGCGTTTTCATTGTGCTGGTGCAAACCGGCGCGGGAATTTCGATGTATGCGCTGGCTCGCCGATTTTTCCCACCGAGGGCGGCCCATTTTTCCTGCGCTTGCTATGCCGCAAATCCTTATGCGCTGCTGATTGTTTACATGCGCAGCGATTTTGCGGAATTGCTGGCGTGGGCGTTTTTGCCAGTGCTAATTCTTGCGGCGCTGCAACTGTCGGGCCTGATTGAAAACCGCTGGCGGTCCTGGCCCCGGGTCGTGGCGGTTTTTGCTGTGCTCTTCGCGGCCATCTGGCTTTGCAACGCGCCAGCTGGAGTAATGGCAAGTTACAGCATGGCGCTCGTTTTTGCCTGGGCGGCCCTGGCCGAAAAATCGTTGCGCCCCTTGCTGCGGGGAGCCGCCGGACTGGCATTGGGAATTGGACTAGCGTGTTTTTATCTAGTACCGGCAGCGTACGAACAACGCTGGGTGAATATCACGCAAGCGCTCGCCTCGGGATTACAGCCAACACAGAATTTTCTCTACACACAAATCAACGATCCGGAGCACAACCTTTTCAATTGGATTGCTTCGAGCGCGGCGATTCTTCTGATCGTGATGGTTGGAATTGCGGCTTTGCTGTCTCAGAGAGACGCGCAGCAGGATGCAATCTCGAAGGAGAGGAAGGAGTTGTGGGGCGTGCTGCTTTTGCTCAGCGCTGCGGCCACGATTCTAATGCTCCGTCCGACTGCGTTTTTCTGGGAACATCTCCCCAAGCTGCGGTTCGTACAGTTTCCATGGCGCTGGATGGGAATTCTGGCCGTGGCGTACGCCTTTTTTGGCGCTGCGGTACGCGCGCGGCGGCGCGCCGGTTGGTATTGGGGACTCGCGGTGCTTTTGGTGAGCTTGGGTACGGGAGCCTTTCTGGTTCACAGTGCATGGTGGGATTCCGATGACATTCCGTCGCTTCAGGCCGGCATCGCAAATGACCAGGGATTCGAGGGCACGGATGAATACGATCCCGCGGCGGACGATCATTACAATTTGCCGCAAAACGCGCCGCGGATTCGGGTGTTGGCTGCGGAAGAGTCAGACAGCGCTGCGCCGAAAGCAAAAATCGAGATCCAGCGTTGGACGGCCGAGCAGAAAATTGTGGCGGTGGACGCGGCGGGGCCAGCGCGCGTGGCGCTTCGTTTGTTGAATTACCCGGCGTGGCGCGTGGAAGTATTTCATGATGGCAAAATCAGCGCGGCAAAAGAGGAAGATTCCAACCAGGTGATCGGTCGCGTCTCCGCAGGAACCTCCGTCATCCAGGTGCATTTCGCCAGAACGCCGGACCGGACCGCGGGAGCTATCACGACACTAGCCGTAATCATGATTCTCGTTTCTATGAACTGGTTTGGGCGCAGCGGCCGGGATTAGCGGCGGTCGACGGTTGGATGGCGGACGTCCTGGCCTTGCACGATGTAGATGACGTCCTCGGCAATGTTCGTGGCGTGGTCGCCGATGCGCTCGAGGTTCTTCGCGACGAGGATCAATTCAAAGGCAGGGAAAACCACACTGGAATCGCCCATCATGTAAGTGAGCAATTCGCGGAAAATCTGATCGCGGTAATGATCGACCTGGTCGTCCGTGGCGAGGACTTTGTGGGCAATTTCCACATCGCGGCGGACCACGGCGTTGAGAGCGTTGCGGACCATTTCTTCGACAAGCTCGCTCATGCGCGGCAAATCCACATAAGGCTTCACGCGGGGATGGCGCAGGATGCGGAGGGCGCCCTGGGCGATATTGACGGCCTGATCGCCAATACGCTCAAGGTCGTTGTTGATGCGCGAAATGGCCAGCACCAAGCGCAGATCGATGGCCATGAGCTGATGGAGAGCGAGAAGCTGGACGACGCGGTCATCGATTTCCATCTGGAGCTCGTTGATGGCGTCTTCTTCTTCGAGGACGCGCTTGGCGAGCTGCTCGTCGGTGTCGAGCACGGCGTGGACGGACTGATGAACGGCGCGCTCGGCGAGGCTGCCCATCCACAACAGCCGTTCTTTCAGCTCATTCAGGTCTTTTTCGAAGTGACGTTCCATGAATGCGTTCCCCTCAGTGTTCGCTTACGCCCCAACCGACAAACCACAAACTCATCCGAAGCGGCCGGTAATATACGCCTCCGTTCGCGGATCAGCCGGTGTCGTAAACAATTGCGGAGTCGGGTTGAATTCGATGAGCTGACCGACCAACAGGAAAGCGGTGAAGTCGCTGACGCGAGCCGCCTGCTGCATGTTGTGCGTGACGATGGCGATGGTGCAGAGATCCTTCAACTGGACGAGAAGCTCCTCGATTTTGGCGGTGCTGATGGGATCCAGAGCCGAGCATGGCTCATCAAGCAGCAAAACCTCCGGCTCGACCGCGAGAGCGCGGGCGATGCACAAGCGCTGCTGCTGCCCGCCGGAAAGCTCATAAGCGGATTTGTGAAGGTGGTCTTTAACTTCGTCCCAGAGAGCGGCGTGGCGCAAGCTCTTTTCCACGGACTCGGCAATAGGCGCTTTGGAGCCGTTGATCCTAAGGCCGTAGGCGACATTGTCGAAAATGGACTTGGGAAAGGGATTCGGCCGCTGGAAGACCATTCCGACGCGGCGGCGGTGCGCGGTGACATCCTGTTTGAGGATGTTTTGCCCATCGAGCAGAATTTCTCCCTCGAGGCGGGCATTGCTAATGGTTTCGTGCATCCGATTGAGGGTGCGGAGCAAAGTGGACTTGCCGCAACCGGAAGGACCAATGAGCGCGGTGACCTTATTGGTAGCAATGCCCATACTGATGTCGAACAGGCTTTGTTTGCTGCCGTAATAGAAGTTGACCTTGGAGATGGTCATGCGCATGGAGAGCGCGGCCGCAGAGTCACGTGACGCAGTGTTGGTCACAGCGGTTGGTGGAATGTTTACAGACACGGCAGGCCTCACAGACGCTTGCATAGGTTAGGACCTCGAAACCGATATGCCCCGAGCAAGAATACCGCGGGCAATTATATTAATGAGTAGAATCAAGACGAGCAAGACCAGTCCCCCGGCCCACGCCTGACGGTGCCAATCCTCGTAAGGAGAGAGCGCATAGTTGTAAATGGTGACGGGCAGAGAGGAAGTGGGTTGGGTCCATCCGGGACTCCAAAAGGTATTGCCCAATGCGGTGAAGATAAGGGGAGCGGTTTCCCCGGCAACGCGGGCAAACGCCAGCAGAACCGCCGTCAAAATTCCCCGGTAAGCGGCGGGAACGATCACCGTAGCAATCATCTTCCACTTGCTGGCGCCGAGAGCCATCGCCCCTTCCCGCAAATTGTTGGGCACGGAACGCAGGAAATCCTCGGTGCTGCGAAGAGTGATGGGAATCATCATGAGCCCGAGAGCAAAGCCGCCGGCGAGTGTGGAGAACTGTTTGAAGGGCAAAACGGCAACAGTGTACGCGAAAACGCCGATGACGATAGATGGAACGCCATTGAGCAGGTCGGCGGAATAGCGAACCAGGAAGGCCATCTTGTGTCCGCTAAATTCCGCAAGGTAGATCGCGCCAAGGAACCCGATGGGGACGCCGAAAAGGGTGGCCAAGAGAAGAAGCTTGCCGCTGCCGACAATGGCGTTGGCCATGCCGCCCCCGATCTCCCCTACGGGAGCAGGCAACCTGGTAAAGAAGGCCCAGTTGATGGAGGCCCCGCCGCGAACGACGAGATAACCGAGAATGAGAAAGAGAGCTAAGACGGAGACGACGGCACAGACTCCGGTCAGAGTCAGCATGAACCCGCTCACAAACTTGCGCCAGCGCAGACGGGAGTTCATGCCGTGGCCGATCCGGCGCCGCGTTGCGAGGTGACCACAATGAGGACGCGGGCGAGCCCATTCAAGATGAAGGTCAAAAGGAAAAGAACAAGGCCGAGCTCAATGAGCGATTGGGTGTGGAGTTCGCTGGTGGCCTCGGCGAGCTCATTAGCGATAACAGCAGCGATGGAATAGCCGGGAGCAAAGAGAGACGCGCTGATCTTGGGGTCGTTGCCGATAACCATGGCGACGGCCATGGTTTCGCCGAGAGCCCGCGCCAGAGCAAGAAAGATGGATCCGAGAATGCCGCTGCGTGCGAAAGGAACCACGACCTTCCAGGTTGATTCCCAGCGGGTGGCGCCGAGGGCGAGCGCCGCTTCGCGCTGGTCGCGAGGGACGGAGAGCAAGACTTCGCGGGATACGGAAATAATGAAAGGAATCACCATGATGGCGAGCACAATCCCCGCAGTGAGAAAACCTACGCCGTAGGCCGGCCCCTGAAACAGCGGGAGAAAGCCGAGCACGCTTTTCAGAGCAGGATCGATGTATTGGCGCATCAGGGGAACGACGATGAAGACGCCAAGTATGCCATAGATTACGCTGGGAACAGCGGCCAGCAAGTCGATGAAAAACTCCAGGGTGTCCGAAATTCGCGGGGGGGCAAGCTCCGCCAAAAAGATGGCGGCGCCGATTCCCAGGGGGACGGCAATGAGAAGAGCAACGGACGCGGTGACTAGCGTGCCGTAAATGAAGGGTATGGCCCCAAACTGCTCTTCAACGGGATCCCAGGTGGAAGTCCGGAAAAAGGCAAGACCAAATTTGTGGCGGGGCAAGACCGAACCTTGCCAAAGCTCGAACACCAGCAGAAGCGTCATCAACACAACGGTGGCGGCAAACAAGAAGGTGATCAGGCGGGCGACCTCGTCTCCGTCGCGGAGGCGTGATAGAAAAGAGCGCGAGCCCGCTGCAGGACCCGCGCTCGGAAGGGTTGTGGATGAAGTCGCCACGCTATTGAATGTTGGCCAGCGCCTTCTTTTCCTTGGCCACAACCTCGTTGGGAAGCCGGGCGTAGGAAAGAGCTTCGGCAAAGTTCTGTCCGTCCGCAAGCATCCAAGCGACGAATCCCTTGATGGCGTCGCGCTTGGCGTTGTCGGAGAATTTCGCAGGAATGAGCAACCAAGTGAAAGTAGAAATCGGGTAAGCGCCCTTTCCCTTGACGTTAGTGATGGAGACTCGGAAATCGTCGGGCATCTCCTTCGCGGCGGCGGCAGCCGCGGCAGTCACACCCGCGAGGGACGCCCTTACGAAAACGCCATCTGCATTCTTGACGGAGCCGTATGGGATTTTGTTGGCTTCCGCATATATCAATTCGACGTAGGTGATCGAGTTCGGGGTGTTCTTGACAGTTCCCGTGACGCCTTCGCTTCCCTTACCGCCCAGGCCGACGGGCCAGCTCACGGAGGTGCCTTTTCCGACTTTGTTTTTCCATTCGTCGCTGACCTTAGAGAGATAATCTGTCCAGCAGTAGGTAGTGCCGCTGCCATCGGCGCGATGAACGACGACGATGTCGTTCGCCGGGAGATTTACGTCCTTGTTCGCACCTGCAATCGCCGGGTCATTCCACTTGGTGATTTTGCCAAGGAAAATCCCTGCCAGAGCTTCTGGCGTGAAATTCAGAGAGGCATTCACTCCAGGGATGTTATAAGTAGGAACGACGGCGCCCAGCACGGTGGGAAAATGAAGAATCCCCGAACCATGCTTATCCTGGTAAGCCTTAAGCTGCTCGTCACTCATGGGGCCATCGGTGGCGCCGAAATCCACGGTCCCCTCGGTCACTTGCTTGATGCCGCCGCCGGAGCCGATCGATTGGTAGTTAATCGCCAGATTGGGATTCTTCTTGTGGTACTCGTCAAACCATTTGGAGTACATGGGAAAGGGGAAGGTCGCACCCGCTCCGTTGATAGAAAGGGTGTTGTCTGCCAGCAAAACTGCCGCTGCACCTAGGACAAGTACTGCAATTGAGGCAGGAATTCGCTTCATGCGCATCCTCCATGCGTACGTTTGGCGGTGAAGATATAAGGAAGTCTCGCGCCCTACTGTTACAGAATTGTTACAAACGGTGCAGAGTTTGTTGAATCACTGAACCTCCCCTAGTTGGGCCCAACCCAATCGTGAATCCGGAAATCGTGAAAGGGAGGACCTATCGTGCCTAACCGCTTATCCTTCAAACGATTTGGCCTTGGAGGTCTTGGCATCCGGCGGCAAAGAAGATCGGAAATGAAAAGGGCAGCCCGGTGAGAGCTGCCCTTTGTCCGTCCCCAAAAGGGACAGGCCTAAATTACCCAGCCAAACCTACGGCAGGTAGTAGCGGAAAGAGGTGAAGACCATGTTGTCGACGGCCTTGGGTTGAATCCCGACTGCAGTGGCCACGTTGTTGTTGCCCGACCACCCGGTCCTGGTGATGTAGGAGTACGCCAAGCCCCAACGCATACCGCCCTTGGGACCCTGGTAGAACTTATGCCAGAAGCCAAGCGTGCCTTCCTGGATAAAGCGGGTGTCGCCCGCGCAGGAGCCGCCGGTCCCTGGCGTGCCCGTGCCAGTGGGAACAGTTTCGGTGCTGCAACCGCTGTTGTTGGCAAACGGCGAGCCGTAGCCGCCAATTGCCGTGTCCGAAGTCTTGTGCGTGGTGATCGTAGTCAGAGCAAAGCCCTGTGGGCAGGTAGTTGTATTGACGGTGCAAGCAGTCACGATCTGAGAAGTTGTAATCGCGTCGGTCTGATAGCCGGCATAGGCGGCGCGCCATGCGTATTCACCACCGTAGTAAAGATAAACGTCGAACTTCGGGTTCGGATGCAACTCGAGAATGCCCAAACCGTGCGCCGTGCGGATCAGCGCCTGAGTACCGTCAGGCCGGGCAGTGAGATCGGCGAGCTGAGACGAACCGTAGCGGCCGATGCCATCCCCGCCGACTGCTTTCAAACCGAAGTCCACTTTCTTGTTGAATAAAGACCAGCGCGCGCTGGCACCAAAGCCGCCGCCGGTGCGAGTGTCAAGGAATGCACCGACAGAGGAAGCCGCAGTGTTGGTGCAAGCTGCGCCTGGGTTGCCGGTCAAGGCCGGGCCGTTCAGGACAACCGTACCGCTAGCATTGGTAGCCGCTGGGCTAACGATGGCGCAAGGATAGATGCGGTTGCGGAACGTGCTGACGATTCCAAAAAGTTCATAGTGGCCGAAGCCGGGATCGACAGCGAGCTTGAAGATGACGTCAGGTGCTTTGTTGACCGTGTAGCCGGTAGAATCAAACGCGTTGTACAAGCCGCCGCTGTTGCCAGGCGCGTTGATAAAGAAGTTCTGGGCAGTAGTCGCCCCGGCTGTCGTCACAGACGAGAAACCGCGGCCACCAACCGTTGCCTGCGGGCCTTCCACGGATACACCGAAGGCAGCCTTTCCGCCAAAGTCCTTCACGACTCGAAGGGCGTACTGGCGCGCCCAAGTGAATCCGACTACGTACTGGGGGTCAATCATCATCGGCAAAGCTTCGCCGCGGTTCTGAATGCCCTTGCGGTTTTCCGTAGCGAGTGTCCACATCTGGCCGCCGGTCACGGACCAGCCGTTGTCTAAAGCCACCTGGCCCCAAATCTGCCGCTGGCGGAAAACGTAGCTGTTGCTCTGGCGGTTATTGGAGTTGACGCTGGAGCCGAGGAAGTCCATCTCGAAGTAACCGGTGAGCTTGGCGGAACCAATTTTGGAATCGGCCAGCAACGTCGCGCGGCTCTGCCGTGCGGTGAAATTGAACTCCGACTCCTTTGCCAAGGAGTTTCCGGGGTACGGGATGCCGTTAAACTGGGTATTGATGTCGGCGCTCTCGGCGCGATTCCGGTAAACCGTGGCAGCTTCGATGAAGCCGCCGGGAGTGATGCCGATGCCCTTGTACCGGAGGGTGTTGGGTCCTTCCTCCGCAGCTTTCTCCGCCTGCGCTTCGTCGTTCGCTACTGTGGTCTTGATCGCCTCGGTGCTGGCTTTGAGATCGCTCACCGAGGTTGTCAAAGAACTGGCGGTGGATTTGACCTCCACGGAAGTATTGACCGCTTCGGTGGCCTTGGTGCTGGCCTCCGCAGCGCGCGCATTGGCGGCAGCGGCGGCCTCGCGCGCTTCATCAATCTGGCGGTCGCGCTTGGCAAGCTCTTCCTTCAACATCTGAAGCTGCTCCTGCTGGGACTGCAGAGCCTGCCGGAGTTCTTCGATCTCGGCGGCAATTGCCGAGTCAGACTTGTCTGCTTTCTTGGCCGCCTTTGCTTTGGCCGGTTGAGCAGGCTTGGCAGGCTGAGCATCGGCGTCCTTCGGCGTATCGGCGAGAGCGATGCCGTAGGAGAGGAAAAAAGACAGTGTGAGTGCAGCTATTTTTTTCATTTCATCTCTCTTTAGAGCAAAATTCGACGTGCTTCCGAAAAAATGCAAACCACCCCGCGGCAAAAGGTAAAGTCCCCGTCTTACAATTACGTCAATCGATTGTGAATATCCTGTAACAATCGGATTCGTTGCACGGGAAACCGTTGACGCAAAAAGAGTTGCGGACTGCTAGAGGATCAACAACAGCGAACTTCAGCCGAGTCGAGTGCAACAAATTGAGCCGGGAAAACCCTTTGGCTGTAGGTCCGTTGTAAGAAGAACCGCGTCATCTGCAAACTCCAAGGAGCGACTTTCCAATCGTTCCGCGGGGTAGAGGCTTATTTCGGTGCGGCAATGGTATAGGCCAGGACCATTTGGGTCAAGCGGTATTGGTAGGTAGCGTCGGTGTCAGCAATGTCCGCCTCGGTTTTCTGGAGTTCGGCCTGGGTGTACTCGACGATCGACCCGAGCCCGAGGTTGTAGCGGGCCTGAGCGAGGTCGAGACCAAGGCTGGCCTCCTCGCGGAGCTGCTGGGTGACGGAGAGGCGCTCGTAAGCGCGATTGGTGTCTTGCCAGGAGTTTCTGACGTCGCGAGCGATGTTGTCGCGAAGGTCGGCGAGGCGCTGGCGATCCACTTCGGTTTGGAGGTCGGCGGCCTTGGCGCGCGCGTTGAAAAGAAAACCGTTGAAGACGGGAATGTTGACATTGACGCCGACGGCTCCGTACCAACTGGGAATGTGGTTGTCGCGCACGGGGGCATCACCGACGACGCCGAGCGCGCTCACCGTGGGGAGCCAGAGATCGTGCTCGGCGGTCCCGAACTTCTGCGCGGACTCGACTTCAAATTGCAAAGCTTTGATTTCCGGGCGTTGTTGCAACGCTTGCTGAATCAGGGATTCGACTTCGGGAGCGGGAGGCGCGAGAGTGCCGGTTTCTTCGACAAGCTGGAAATTCTGCTCGTTGGGATAACCGAGGATCGCGGAAAGGGTGGCGAGGGAGGCCTGATAGTTGTTGCGGGCCTCAAGCAGGAGGAGCTTGGCACGAGCCAGCTCGACTTTGGCAAAACTGAGATCGAGCTCGGACTTCAGTTTCGCATTTGTGAGAGCTTGCACCTTGTCGACGAGCGCTTGCCTTGCCTGGACGGTGTCTTCTGCGACGCGGACCAAAGCTTTGGTGTCCAGGGAATTGTAAAAAGCCTCGTCGACGGCAAGAAGAATGTCGGCGCGAGTGGCGGCGGCGTTTTGATCCTCGGCCTTGGCCCCATATTCGGAGCTGGAAAGCAGATTGCTCGTGCGCCCGAAGTCGGTGACCAATTGGCTGACGCTCGCGCCACCAGCGGCGCGCGGGAAGAGGATGGGATTCGTAAGGAAGCCAGCTGACATGCGGCTTCCGGGATTTGCGTCTACCGCAGTAAGGCTGAGTGAGGCCGTAGGCAGGAGGGCGGAACGGGATTCGCGAACGAGTTGCTGGGCGACGAGCGCACGCAACCTCCCGATTGTGATTTGCGGATTGTTTTTCAGGCCGATAGCTTCGGCTTCCTGGATGGTGAGCGGCCGAGCGCCAGGCGCACCACCACTTTGGGCTGGTGGGGCAGGATTCTGTTTTTCTTGTGCGCTTGCTCCTATCCAGCTGATCGCCAGGAGAAGACTCAACGTTGGAATCGTGCTTCTCACGATGCCACCTCCGGCGTAACCGCCTTTCGTCTGCTGTGGATGATGAGGTAGATAGCAGGCACGAGAAAAACCGTTACCACGACGGACACGCCCAAACCTCCGATGACCGCGCGCGCCAGCGGAGCGTATTGCTCGCTGCCTTCCTCGATGCCAAGCGCCATCGGAAGCAACCCAAGCAACGTGGCCAGCGAGGTCATTAAAATGGGCCGCAAGCGGATTTTGCAGGCTTGCACCACGGCTTGTTGCAGGGCTATTCCCCGCTCGTGAAGGATCCCGGAAAACTCTACGATCAAAATGCTGTTCGAGACCACGATGCCGGTCATCATAATCACGCCCATCAGCGACATGATGTTCAGGGTGGTGTGCGTCATCCAAAGAAACAAGACCACGCCCGTCAAGCCCGGGGGGATCGCTGTAAGGATGATGAAAGGATCGATAAAAGAGCGGAACTGCGCCATGAGAATCAGGTAGACGAGCAAAACCGACAGGATTAAGCCGATCCCAAAACGGAAGAAGGATTCGTGCATACCGACAACCGCACCTCGAACCCGAACGATGGCGTTTTTGGGCGGCGCCAGCTTTTCTATGACGCGATTCACCTCGGCACTCACACCTTTCAAGTCTTCGCTGCTGGGCATGACATAGACGTCGATGACTCGGCGGATCTGGTAGTGGTCAACCTCTGTGGGCGTGTTGATGGGCTCAATCTTTGCCACGGACTGTAAGGGCGTGTACTGGGGAGAATTGGCCGCGCGCAAGGGTATGTTGCGAAAGTCAGACATAGTCATGGAATTGATTTTCTCGTTGGAATACTGCACCGTGAGCATGTAGTTGTTCCCCGTTTTGGGGTCGACCCAATAGGTTGGCGAGATCATGCCGTCGGAAGTGAGAGCGGTGATGACGTTGTTGACCACGTTCTTGGGAGAGAGGCCGAGCAGGCTGGCTTGTTGGCGATCGATATCCAGCGCTAGCCCTGGATAATCGATGTCCTGAGGGATCAGCACGTCGCTGACGCGCTTGGAGCCTTTTAGCTGGAGGGCGATGTTGCGGGCGGTCCGGTGACCTTCCGCGAGATCGTTGTCGCTCACCTGCACGTCGAGAGGCGCGGGCAGGCCCTGGTTCACGATGGAATCCACCAAACCGCCAGCCAGAAAGTAAGTGCTCAGCTCAGGAAGGTCGGTGGCCAGTTTGCGCCGCACGCGTTCCATATATTCGTAACTTCCCAGCTTGTGGTCCTCGCTCAGGTTTACCTGCACGAACGCGGTGTGCATGGCCGAGTTGGTGGTGTAAATCGCGGAGAGATCCGGCGTGATTCCGATATTCGACACGATCATCTGGAGATCGGACTTGGGAATCACCGAACGGATATCTTCCTCGACGCGCGCGATGTATTTGTCGGAAACCTCCAGCCTTGTTCCGGAAGGCGCCTTCACATTGATCACGAACTGGCCGGGGTCGGTGCGCGGAAAATAAGACTCGCCGACGAACGGGAAAATAGCGCCAATCAGGAGGACGATGCCGCCTAAAATGAAGGCGGCGGTACGCCCCGGTTTCACAAGCGCTCGAGTCACCTGCTTCTCGTAATAGTTCAGCAAGCGTTGGAAGCCTTCGTTGAATCCCCGCACGACCTTGGCGAGCCAGCCCCTTTGCTCCTGCTGTCCCTCCTCGCTGCCGTGGGCGTGCGAGTGAATCCGAACGAACTGCGCGCAGAACAGCGGCACAACGGTCATCGCAAAAATGTACGAGGCAAAAATCGACAGGATGACGCCGAGAGCCAAGTCCGTGAATAAATACTTGCTTACGCCGTAGAAGAAGGTCACTGGAAAAAAGACGATCGAAGTCGTGGAAGTGGCGGCTAAGACCGCCAGGGCCACTTCCATTCCCCCCTTTTCCGCTGCAATTCGCGGTCGCTCGCCGTTTTCCATGAAGCGGAAGATGTTCTCCAGCACCACGACGGAGTCGTCAATCAAACGCGAGAAAGCAAGGGCCAGTCCGCCGAGCAGCATCGTATTGATCGAGCCGCCTATGGCGTTCATGACAAGAAAGCAGGCGAGCGCGGACAGGGGAATGGATAGAAGAACCGCGAAGGTCGCCCGCGGGCTTCCCAGAAATAGCAGGATCATCAGTCCGGTCAATGCCAGGCCGATTCCGCCTTCCTTCAAGAGGTTTTTGAGGGCTGTCTTGACGAAGATCGACTGGTCAAAGACGACTGCGGTGCGGAGAGAATCTGGTATGTCCACCAGGCGTTTTGTCGCTGCCTTGACTCCGCTAACGATCGAGATCGTGTTGCTGTCGCCACCCTGCTTGAG
>Ga0187778_10000062_pt1 | contig 64438 bp, 63 predicted proteins | sample 1015_Q2_SP5_20_M_FD_132418 | JGI IMG/M metagenome (GOLD analysis project Ga0187778, IMG submission 132418) | Tropical peat soil microbial communities from peatlands in Department of Meta, Colombia - 1015_Q2_SP5_20_MG | ecosystem: Environmental > Terrestrial > Soil > Wetlands > Peat | place...
GCCTTTTCTGATCGCGGCAAGCAGGGGGCTTTCTTGAATCTTTTCGCGCGACACATTGAGCGGCAGGTCGGCGCTATCGACGAGGCCGCGCACAAAGCGCAAGTAACGCGGCAATATTTCCGCATCGTCGGCGATAAAAACGCGCTGGACGTAAAGCTTGATGCGCCCGGCGCGGTCGGGATCGAACAGATCGAAGGGGCGCGCGCCGGGAATGAACAAAAGGGCCGTATAATCCTGGCGGCCTTCGGCGCGGAAATGGATTGTGAACATCGGCTCGTCGAAGGCGCCGGCGACGCTGCGGTAGAAATCGGTATAATCCGCGGCGGTGATTTCCGATTTGGACTTGGTCCACAGCGCGGCGCCGTCGGTAAGCTCATCCGGTTGGGCGCCGGGCTTGTCCACGATCGCGATCGGCACCGGCACGTGGCCGGACTGGGCTTTGATCAATTGCTCGACGGTGGACCGCTCGGCATAATTCTTGGCATCCGCCATGAGATGAAGGACGACCCGGGTGCCACGGCGCGGCGCCAACGCGCCGGCAGCCCGCGAAACCGCGTAGTCGCCTTTGCCGTCGGACGCCCAAAGCCATGCCGCCTCCGAACCGGCCCGGCGCGAAATGACCTCGACCTTCTCGGCCACCATGAATGCCGAATAAAAGCCCACGCCAAAGCGGCCGATAAGCGCATGGCCCTCGGCGCCATCGCCACCCTGCCCCGCCTCGATGCGGTCCAAGAACGCCTTGGTGCCGGAGCGCGCGATGGTGCCCAGTGCCTCGACCATCTCATCGCGGCTCATACCGATGCCGTTGTCTTCAACGGCGAGGCTTGGCGCAGCGGGATCGAGAGCGACGCTGATTCGCGGTTTAGCGTCGTCGCCGAGCAATGCCGGGGCTGCGATCGCCTCGAAGCGCAGCCGCTCGCAGGCGTCGGCGGCATTCGCGATCAATTCGCGGAGAAAGACCGACTTGTCGGAATAGACGGAATGCACCATCAGGTGAAGGAGCTTCGCGACGTCGGCCTCGAACGGGCGGCTTTCGGTCTCTTCGCGTCTATTTGATTCCGTAGCGGCCACGATTTCATTCCCCCCGGCGATGTTTGTCGGTTTTGAGATGGCGTGAGGCTGCCGGCGATTCAAGGGTGTCGTTGCGGCCGGACCCAACCGGTTTTGGCGTCAGGCGAGGCGCTCGCGCAATGCGGCCGATACGCGCTCCGCGGAGAGCACGATGACGAATATGATGATGAGCAACAACGACACGTCCTGATACTGAAAGAGATTCATGGCGGTGAGTATTTGGAAGCCGATTCCGCCCGCGCCGACGAAGCCGAGCACGAGCGAGGAGCGGATATTTTCGTCGAGCCGATAAAGGCAAATTCCCAACAGCGACGGCAAAATGCTCGGAATGATGCCGTGGCTAAATACCTGGATGCGCCGCGCGCCGGTCAGTTCCAGTGCATGAATGGGCGCCATGTCCATCTGCTCGATGGTTTCCGGGAACAGCCGACCGAGCATTCCGACCGAATGCACGCCGAGCGCAAGCGCGCCTGGGAACGGCCCAAGCCCGACCGCCGTCACGAACAGCAGCGCCCAAACGAGGTCGGGAACGGCGCGGGTGAATCCGATGATCCCCCGCGCGCCGTAGTAGGCGAAACGCGACGGCGTCATGTTGGAGGCCGCAAGCAGCGCGAGCGGCAGCGCGATAATCACGCCAGTCAATGTGCCGAACAGGGCGATGTCGATCGTCTGCAGCGTCGGCCAGAAGGTGGACGGCAGTGCCGAGAAATTCGGCGGCATGGCGCGCCTTATGAGATCGGCCATGCCATGGACCCCGGTCACGAGGTCCTGCGGACGCGCCTGCACGACGATGAAAGCCTGAATAACGACGGCAAGCCCCAGCAGGGCAAGAGAGAAATGCATCGCGCTGCCGAGAGCGCGGCGCCACCCCGCCGAGCCAAAGCCGTGACCCGACCGAGAACGTGCAATGTCGAGGCTCATGCCGCCTCGGGAAGATAGAGCCGGTGTACCGCGTCGCGCGGAACTTGATCGCGGGGCAGGTCGAAGACGATCTGGCCATCCCGGATTCCAACAACGCGATCGGCATAAGCGTAAGCCAGTTCGACCTGATGTAAAACGCAGATGACGGCGATATTTTCCGATCTCGCGAGCCGCTGCAAAAGTCGCATGATTTCCTCGGCCGCTTCCGGATCGAGGCTCGCGACCGGTTCGTCGGCCAATAGCACGCGCGGGCGCTGCGCGAGCGCGCGGGCAATCGCGACGCGCTGCGCCTGACCGCCCGAAAGAGTTCCGGCCCGCTGCCCGGCTAAATGCGCAAGACCGACTTCGGCAAGGTGACCGAGCGTCGCTTCGAGCTCCGAGGCCGGCAGGCCGCCAAACACCGTGCGTAACGTGTAGTGCCGACCGAGCGTGCCAGTCGCGACATTGGCCAATACGCTTCTGCGCCTGACCAGGCTCGCATGCTGCCAAATCATTGCTAGCGCCAGACGCGCACGGCGAAGCTTCTCGCCTTCAAGCGCGCACAGATTGGTGTCGCCAAGCCAAATCTCGCCCGTAGAAGGCATTACGGTGCGGGTGATAGAGCGCAGCAGCGTCGTCTTGCCGCTGCCATTGCCGCCCAGGACGACAACGAATTCCCCGGCCGCAATATCCAAATTAAAGTTACTCAGCGCCAACTTGCCGTTTGGATACCGCAGCGAGAGTTCGCGCACGCGCAGCATCGGATCGTCCTGCCAAGCGTCAGCTCAACTTCTGCAGATCGATCTTCAAGGTCTTCACCAAGTCGCGAATGCCGTCGTAGGCTTGATCGGTCTGCGGCACGAGCTGCGTGATTCCGGCGCCAACCATGATCTTGCGGTCGGCCGGATCGAGGCTCATCAGGTCGAGATGTTGCAGTGTATCGGCGAGCTTCTTCTTGAACGCCTCGGGCAGATCGCCGCGCACTGCAACCGGATCGGTCGGAATCGGATCGGATTTCCACAGGAAGACCAGGTCCCCGTCTTTGTAATGGCCGCGCTGCGTCGCCGATTCGAGCTGCTCGCTGTTCAGTTCTCCGGCGTCGACCTTGTGATTATAAACTGCCTCGAACGAGGCCGTATGGCTGCCGGCATAGATCGCGTTTACGTCCTTGTCGGGATCGATGCCTCCCTTGCGCAGCCCGTAAGCGGGAAACAAATGACCGGACGTGGATGCCGCATCGGAAAATGCAAACGAGTGCCCTCGCAGGTCCGCGATCGTCTTTATGCCGGATGACGGATAGGTCACGACGCTGGCCCAATAGGTCACCGGCTTGTTCTCGACATCGCCGAACGCGGCGACTGCCTCGGCCTTCGCCACTTGGTGCGCCAGAACATAGCCGAGCGGCCCAAACTCGCCGATCTCGAGTTTACCGTTGCGCATGGCCTCGATTTCGGCGTTGTAACCGGTCGCCACATAGATTTCGACCTTGCAGCCAATCTTGTCGCCGATCAGCTTACCGATCTTCTCGTAAATCGGCGTCAGCCGCGCCGCTGTGTCGTATGGTTCGACGCCGAAGCGCACCGTGCCGCCGTTCGGGCAGTCGTCGGCGACCGCCGGCTGGGAAGAAACCGTCATGGCGACGAAGACGATGGCCGCGGCGGACGCGGCAACGGCAGCCGCACTGGCGGCCCAGTAAATTTTCTTCATTCGCAGCTCCCGTTATCGGTGTGGTTCGGTGTGGTATGGCCTCTCGCCGCCACGCGCGATGCGGACAGGATCGAGACATCTCTTGAATACTGTAAGGAACCAACGCCTTAGCCCAGGACGCGGCACATCGCCCACTCTTGCCACAACAGCGGTGGGCCAAGTCCTCGCTCTTAGGGACGCCTGAAAGCTAGGATAAGCCTATGACAGCTAAATGAATGCCGTCGCACCGAAGGCTATTTTCTATTCATCAAACCGTCATGAGCCTCGTCTTCGATCATGATGCTTCTCTTTGCCGGCGCTTGATTTTCACTCTTCCATTCGCCCGGCCCGATTTATGACTGGAGTCACATCGTGACCTCGTCTGTCGAGAAAGTGCAGACCACCGCGGCGGCGACGGTCGAAGTCAACGGGCGAAGCTACAAGCCGCCAAAGCGCCCGACCGTCGTGATCGTGATCGATGGTTTCGATCCGGCCTATCTCGAGCACGGCTTCGCCAATGGAACATTGCCGCGGATGAAAGCGCTCGAAACGGGCGGCTTCGTCGGCATTGCCGACTGCTCGATGCCGAGCACGACCAATACCAACAACACCTCGATCGTGACCGGCGTGCCTCCCGCGGTGCACGGCATCAACGGCAATTACTATCTCGATCCCGAAACCGGCAAAGAGATCATGGTCACCGATGCAAGCCGCTTGCGGTGCGGCACGATTCTCGGTGCGATGAGCGACGCCGGCGTAAAAACGGCGGTCGTTACGGCGAAGGATAAACTGCTTAAGGTTTTGGCCTACAAAATGTCGGGCATTCAATTTTCATCTGAATATGCCCACAAGGCCAATCTGCGAGACAACAATATCGATCATGTCGAGGAGCTGGTCGGCCGGCCGCAGCCGGATCAATATTCGGCGGACCTGTCGTTGTTCGTTTTGGATGCCGGAGTGAAAATCCTGTCGTCCGTCAGACCGGACCTGATGTATCTGTCGACGTCCGATTATATACAGCACAAGCACGCCCCCGGCGAACCTGAGGCGGACGCCTATCATCAGGCGGTCGATACCGTCGTCGGCCAGCTTGTCGATCTCGGTGCAACCGTCGCCGTCACGGCCGATCACGGCATGAACGACAAATCGGCCGCCGACGGTACACCGAAAGTTGTCTATCTCGAGGACGAGCTTAATTCCCGTTTCGGCGCGGGATCCGTCCGCGTCATTTGTCCGATCGCCGATCCCTTCGTGCGCCATCACGGCGCGCTCGGCTCGTTCGTGCGCGTGCATCTGCGCAAGCCTGCGGACATTGCCGCCATGATGGGCTTTACCCGGACATTGCCTGGGGTGGAATTGGTCCTCGACAAAGGGGACGTGTGCAAACAATTCAATTTGCCTGTCGATCGTGAAGGCGATTTCGCCGTTTTCTCCTCGCGCGATACGGTGGTCGGCGCACGGCGGCAGGATCACGATTTGAGCCAATTGGCGGGGCACCGCCTGCGCTCGCATGGCGGCCTCGGCGAGCAGAAGGTGCCATTCCTGTTGTCGCGGCCGCTCAGCGCGGACTACCGCGAACGGGCGAAATCGTCCCGGCTTCATAACTACGATATTTTCGATTACGCGCTGAATGGGATCGTGTAGCCACGCCACTGACATGCACGCCACCAAGCCACGAACCGCCATTGCCGCCGTCTACGACGCCCCGAACACGCCGTTTGTCTTCAAAGAGTTTTCGTTGCGTCCGGTTAAACGCGGCGAAGTACTAGTGCGGGTCACCATGTCGACGATCTGCCGCTCGGATATTCATTCCTACGAAGGGCGCCGGCCGAATCCGTGTCCGGGAATTCTCGGCCATGAGATCATCGGTCGGATCGAGGAAATCGGCGAAGGCATCGACAAAGATATGCGCGGCGATCCGCTGATCGTCGGCGATCGTATCACCTGGAGTGAGTTTTTCTTCGACGGCCAATGCTATTACCGCGAGGTCCTCGACATGCCGCAGAAATGTCAGGGCGTCCGCAAATACGGCCACGACCTCGCGGCGGAGGATCCGCATTTTCTCGGCGGGTTCGCGGAATATTGCTACATCCTTCCGGGAACCTGGATTCTCAAACTTCCGCCCGATTTGAGCGACGAGGAAGCAACCCCGCTCAATTGCGGCGTCGCCACCATGGTATCGGTAACGGAAGCCGCTGAAATCGCACTGGGCGACGCCGTCGTCATTCAGGGGCTCGGACTCCTCGGCCTCTACGGCGCCGCAATGGCCAAAGCGCGCGGCGCGCGCTGCGTCATCGGTCTCGATGCCGTGGAGAGCCGGCTCGCCATCGCCAAAAAATTCGGCGCCGACCATGTCATCGACGTTTCGCGCGCCGCGGCGAAATCGATCGTCGATCAGGTCAGGAAGCTGTGCCCGCCCGACGGCGCCGACGCGGTGATCGAGGTTTGCGGCATGCCGGATGTCATTGCGCAGGGCTTGCAAATGCTGAGGGTCGGCGGCCGTTACGCGCTCGGAGGCCTGGTCAATCCCGACGCCAACGTGACCATCGACGCCAATATGCTGGTCAAGCGCTGGATCACCATGCGCGGAGTTCACAATTATCATCCGCGCCATCTGGTCCAGGCGCTCGATTTCGTCATGGCGAACCGCGAGCGATTTCCGTTCAAGGAGATCGTCGACGCCAAATTCGCGCTCAGGGACCTCGATTCTGCTTTCAAGAAGGCGTCGGACCGCACAGTGCTCCGCGCCGCGATCGTTCCTTAAGGCATGATCCGGAAAAGTGGAAACCGGTTTTCCGGATCATGCCTCATTCAAAAACCAGAGCAGCAATCGATTCAGTTTGAAACGATTGCGCCCTGACGACGGGGCAGACCATGCAATCACCGGCACTGAATTTTAATCCGCGTGGGCTCTACATCGGCGGCCGATGGGTTTCGCCGGCCGACGATGCGTCCTTCGTTTCGATCAATCCGTCGAACATGGAGAACCTCGCGAGCGTTCCATCCGCGGGCGACGTGGACGTCGATCGGGCTGTCAAGGCCGCCAAAGCGGCGTCCAAGGAGTGGTCGCGCGTGCCGATCAAAGAGCGCGCGCGTTGTCTGCAACGGCTCGCCGATCGCATCGAGGAGAACGCCGACGCGCTTGCGCTGATGGATGCGGTCGATTCCGGCAATACCATTGTCGGCATGCGTGGCGACATGATCTGGACCGCCGATTGGCTGCGCTACTGCGCCGGCCTTGTAACCGAAATCAAGGGCGAGACGTTCTCGCAGGGCGACCGCCATCTCAATTTGACGCGCCGGCAGCCGTTCGGCGTCGTCGCCAAGATCAATCCGTTCAACCACCCGTTCCGATTCTGCGCCGAAAAGGCCGCGGCGCCGCTTGCCGCCGGCAATACCGTCGTCATCAAAGGATCGGAGCAGGCGCCATTATCGAGTTTGCGGCTCGGCGAATTGTGCGAGGGCCTATTTCCCGACGGCGTGATCAATATCCTCGCCGGCGACGGCAAAGTCGGTTCGGCGCTCGTGCGCCATCCGGATGTGCAGCGCATCGGCTTTGTCGGTTCGGTGCCGACCGGCCGGAAAATCGCCAAAGAAGCGGCGGCTGGCCTCAAGCGCGTCAGCCTCGAACTCGGCGGCAAAAACCCGATCGTCATTTTTCCCGACGCCGATCCCAAGAAAGCCGCAGCCGCAGCCGTCAGGGGCATGAACATGAACCGGCAGGGTCAGTCATGCAGCTCGACGTCGCGCGTATTCGTTCACGCATCGCTACATCGCGACGTGGTCGCGGAACTGATTGCTCTGGCGCAGGCGCTGCCGGTCGGCCTTCCCTGGCTCAAGCAGAACGACGTCGGACCGATCGTGTCGCAGCGCCAATTCGATCGCATCATGCGATTCATCGATTCGGCCAAAGCGGAAGGCGCGAAGCTTCTTACCGGCGGCGGCAAACCCGCCGATCCGTCGCTCGCTGCCGGATTGTTCATCGCGCCGACGGTTTTCGACGACGTCACGCCGGCGATGCGATCGGCCGCGAAGAAATATTCGGCCCGGTTATGTCGGTGATGCCGTGGGATGACTACGAAGACATGATCGCCAAAGTCAACGGCGTGGAATATGGACTGACCGCGGCCATCGTCACCAACGATCTCGCCAACGCGATGGAGACGGCGGAACGCGTCGAGGCCGGTTATGTCTGGATCAATTCCAGCGGTCGCTATATCGGCGCGCCCTATGGCGGCTGGAAGCAGAGCGGAATCGGCGAAGAGGAATGTTTCGACGAAATCCTCAGCTATACGCAAATCAAGAACATCAATATGCGATGGTAGGCTCGCGCCTCATCGAATGATCTAAACCGGCACGCGCACGGTCGCGCGCAGGCCGCCGAGCGGGCTGTCGCCGAGCGCGATGTCGCCGCCGTGGGAGCGCGCGATGTCGCGCGCGATCGCAAGGCCGAGCCCGGTACCGCCCTCGTCCTGGTTGCGGGCGTCGTCAAGCCGCAAAAACGGCTTGAACACGTCTTCGCGCATTTGCAGCGGGATGCCGGGCCCATCATCGTCCACGGTCACCGTGAGCCAGCGATGATCGCGGTGACCGGTGATCGCGACGGTGGAGGCAAAGCGCGAAGCATTGCCGACGAGGTTGGCGAGGCAGCGCTTGAACGCCGCCGGCCGGACCGTGACTTCCGGCTGGCCGTGGAAGTTGACGCTGGCCCGATGGCCGTGCCGCTCGGTATCGGTTTTGAGGTCTTCCAAAAGCGCGGCGATGTCGGTCGGCGCCGATTGCTCGCCCATGTCGCCGCGCGCGAAGGCGAGATAGGCTTCGAGCATTCCCGCCATCTCATCGATGTCTTTCTTGATGGCGTCGATTTCGGCGCTGTCGCCGAGCAAGGCCAGTTCGAGCTTGAAGCGCGTCAAAATGGTGCGCAGGTCGTGCGACACGCCGGCGAGCATCGTGGTGCGCTGCTCGATGGCGCGTTCAATACGGGTTTTCATTTCCAGGAAGGCCGCGGCGGCGCGGCGGACTTCGCGGGCGCCGCGCGGCCGGAAGTTCGGCGCTTCGCGGCCTTTGCCGAAGGCTTCGGCGGCGTCGGCGAGCCGGACGATCGGGCGAATTTGATTGCGCAGGAAGGCGATGGCGATGGCGAGCACCACCAGCGAGGTCGCGACCATCCAAAGCAGAAAAATCCAGGAATTCGGATCGTAGACATCGGCGCGGCGGGCGAACACGCGCATCACCGTGTCGTCGAGCTTGACGCGGATTTCGACGATATTGGAGCGGCCGACCGTATCGATCCAGAACGGCAGACCGATCTGTTTACGGATCTGATCCGACAGCGCGCCGTCAAGCTGCGAGAAGAACGGCTTAGGTCCCGGCGGCGGCAATTGGCTTCCGAGCAAAAAGTCGACCACTAAGCCGAGCCGATCCTGCGCGATGCGCCGAAGCTGTGCATGGTCCGGGTCCTGGGGAAAGGTTTTATAGACGTCGATGAGGGTCGCGATTTCCTGCGCGACCGCCGAAGACAAATAATTCGTGACCAGATTCCAGTGCCGCTCCAGGAACAGGAGCGCGACCACCGATTGCAGCACGACCATCGGCACAATGATGATCAAGAGCGAGCGGGCATAAAGCCCCTTGGGCATCACCGATTTGACCCAACGGCCGAGGCGGCCCCAGGGTCCGGTGATCGGAGCCGCGATTGCGGCGGCAATGCCGGTCACGGTATTTGCCGCGGCGACCAGTTGTCCGGCAGCGCTGCGCAATCGTCCAATGCCATCGTCGAGGCTGGTCATGGGCGACTCATGGGCGATTCATGGACGGCTTATAGGCGGCTCACGTCACCGCCACCAGGCGATAGCCGACGCCGCGTACGGTTTGTACGATCAGCGGATTACCCGGATCGCGTTCGATCTTGCGGCGCAGCCGATTGATTTGCACGTCGACGGTGCGTTCGCTGACGGCGCCGCCGTTGCCGGCAAGCGATTGCCGCGGCACGGTTTCGCCGGCGCTTGTCGTCAGGATCCGAAGCATTTCGCGCTCGCGGTCGGTGAGCCGGATCACCTCTTCGCCGCGCCGCAATTCGCCGCGCGCCAGATGAAATACGAATGGGCCGAAGCGCACCGATTCCACTGGCGCCGCGCTTGGCGGCCGGACGCGCTTGAGGATATTGGCGATGCGCAGCGCCAGTTCCCGCGGCTCAAAGGGCTTGGCTAAATAATCGTCGGCCCCGATTTCGAGCCCCATGATCCGGCTTTCTTTTTCGTCGCGGGCGGTCAGCATCAGGATCGGCACGGCCGAGCCGGCGCGGATGGTACGGGCCAAATCGAAACCGTTCTCGCCGGGCATCATCACGTCGAGAATGAGAAGGTCGAATTTGAGGCCTTCGAGTTTGGCGCGAGCTTCCTGCGCCGTCTCGGCGGTCGAGACGCGATAACCTTCGGCCAATAGAAAGCGCGACAAGAGCGCGCGGATCCGACGGTCGTCGTCAACCACCAAAAGATGCGGCGCATCGTCGGCGGGATTTTTCGCCGCTTCCCGCAACGGATTTTGCGAAGCTCCTTGCAGTGGATCGGCCGGTAGCATCATGGCAGGCTCGTCATGGTCGTCATGGCAGGACCGTCGCTTGGCCGCGTCAGGGTCCGCGTTTCGAACCGCCGTTTCGCCGCGCGCTGCCGGCAAGCGCATCGGAGCGCGCGATCAGGCGTAGCACGTGTTCACGATCTTCGGCATCGATCATGCCGGCGAGAAAACGCCGAGCGGCTTCGCGCGCATCGGGTCCGAGTTCGCCCAGCACCCGCGCAATGCGCGCCGTCTGCAATCCGGCGAGCTTAAACGCGAGCGCCTCGCCGGCGGGACTAACGTGGAGAAGCCGCTGGCGGCGATCATTAGCGCCTTCCTTTTGCACGATATAGCCTTGGTCGATGAGTTGCTTGAGCACGCGGCCGAGCGATTGCTTGGTGATCTTCAATACGTCGAGCAGGTCGGCCACTTTCATTCCGGGATTGCGATTGACGAAATGCAGCACGCGATGGTGCGCGCGCCCGAACCCTAGCTTGGCCAGAACTTCATCCGGATCGCCGACAAAATCGCGATAGGCGAAGAACAAAAGTTCGATCAGGTCGAAATACGGCTCCTGCGCCGGCGCTGCAGTTTCGACCGACGTCGTCGTGGGACGTGACTTTGTCACTATACCGATATTGGCCATTAGGTCAGGTATGTTGACATAATTTTTCTTGGTTGTTAAGTTACAAGCGCGATAGCGTTATGAACCGGGCCACTCCGGGATAATTGCCATTGCGGGCACTGCGCGAGGCGCCAGAGCTTCGCCCGTGACGCACCTTGTGGAGCGGCGCAGACCATAGCGGGTCTGCAGTTTCGGTGCAAAATCCCAGCCGCGATTACAGCGCGTATTGGGTGGAACGCCAGGGAGGCGATGCGATGGCGGTGCCCTTCGACCAACGTGCCGACGTGATCTGGTTCGACGGCAAGCTTATTCCGACCGTCGACTGCAAGATCAGCGTGCTGACGCATGGCCTGCACTACGCAAGCTGCGTGTTCGAGGGCGAACGCGCCTATGGCGGTAAAATTTTTAAGGGTACCGAGCATTCGGAACGGCTGAAAAATTCGGCGCGCGTGCTCGATTTCGAAATCCCCTACTCGGTCGCCGAGATCGACGCCGCCAAACAGCTTGTCCTCGACAAGAATAACCAGAAGGACGCCTATGTCCGCCCCATCGCCTGGCGCGGCTCCGAGGCGCTCGGCGTCTCGGCGCAGAACAACAAGATCCATTTCGCCATCGCCACCTGGGAATGGCCGAGCTATTTCCACCCCGAGCAACGGCTGAAGGGCCTCCGGCTCGATCTCGCCGACTATCGCCGCCCCGATCCGAAAACCGCGCCCTGCCTTGCCAAGGCGGCCGGCCTTTACATGATCTGCACGATTTCCAAGCATCGCGCCGAGCAGCGCGGTTATGCCGACGCGATGATGCTCGATTGGCAGGGCCGCGTCGCCGAATGCACCGGGGCCAATATCTTTTTTGTCAAGGACGGTAAAATCCACACCCCGATCGCCGACTGCTTCCTGGCCGGCATCACGCGCGCGACCGCAATGCAACTCGCGCGCCGGCGCAATATCGAGGTGATCGAGCGGCGCATCATGCCGGAGGAGCTTTCCAACTTCTCCGAATGCTTCATTACCGGCACCGCCGCCGAGGTGACCGCCGTCGCCGAGATCGCCGACTGGAAATTCACGCCCGGCCGCATCACGCAAGCCTTGATGAACGACTATACCGCCGAAGTGCAGCCGAAGGCCGCGGCGGCGTAACGTCGTCACATCAAAGAAGACGGGTCAGATCGGTCAAAGCGGATACCGTATGGTCCGGCGGGTATCCGAGCGTTTCGGCATTGCCGCGCAGCATACGGTATATTTGCGCCGGCCCGACTGGACCCGCCAGCGTCCCTGCGCCGCCGCCGCGCTTGATCCAGGCGGTCTTGAAGCCGAAATGTTTGGCGCCGGTGACGTCGAAGCCGTTGGACGACACGAACAGCACGTCGTTTTTCTTTAGACCGAGCGTCTTCTCCACCAGAGCGTAGCAATCCGGATGCGGCTTGAATTTTCGCGCAGCATCGACGCTGATGGTCGCGTCGAGAAAAGCGTCCAGGCCGGAATTTCTCACCAAAGCGGTCAGCATGGACGCGCTGCCGTTTGATAGGATGGCAAGCTTGCAATCGCCGCGGCGTTTCAATTGCCCAAGCGCGTCCTTGGCTTCGGGATAGGGATCGAGATCAAGATATTTCTCGAACAGCGGCGCGGCGATGTTTTCGCTCGGCTCGATGCCGGCGGCGCGGAGCGCAAAGGCAAGCGAGGCCCGCGTGACGAATTCGAAATCCCGATAGTCCTGCAAGGCAGTCTGCAGCCAGGTATATTCGAGCTGTTTGAGCCGCCAAAGCTGGGTGATGAGACCGCCCCTGCCGGGGCACAGTTCTTCGGTCTTGGCTTGCACCGAGTGCACGTCGTAGAGCGTGCCGTAGGCATCGAAGATCACGCCTTTGATCGCTAATCGCGCCTGCGCCGTGCTCACGAAGACGTCCAGCGTTCCGCGGCGGTGTCGTCCGCCGATTTGGCTTCGACCCAGAACTTGCCGCCTGCCTTGCCGTCCGTCTTCTCCACCTGCTTCCAAAACGGCGCGCGGGTCTTCAAATAATCCATCAGAAATTCGGCCGCCGCGAACGCCGCCTCGCGGTGGCTCGACGCGGCAACCACCAGCACGATGCCATCGCCCGGCGTGATGCGACCATAGCGATGGATCACCGTAACGCCGACAAGCGGCCAGCGCGCCTGCGCCGCTTCGACGTGGCGGGCGATCTCGGCCTCCGCCATTTCCGGGTAATGTTCGAGATTGAGCGCCGCAATTGGCTCGCCGTTTTCCTCGGCGCGGCAGATACCGGTGAACGTGACGACGGCGCCGATATCGGAACGGCCGCGCGTCATCGCCGCGACCTCATAGGCGGCGTCGAACGGTTCGCGTTGGAGATGGACAGTCGTGATCATTTTAAGTTATCCGCCGGTCATCGGCGGAAAAAAAGCGATTTCGCTCGCGCCTTCAATGCGCGCGTCGGCATGGACATGCTTTTTGTCGATCGCGCTGCGGACCACTTTCGGGTTCTCGAAGGCATAGGCATAGCCCTCCCCCCGCTGCGCCAGCCAAGTCACCAGTTCGCCGACCGTCGCGACAGCGGCGGGAGGATCGATCTCTTCTTCCGACTTGCCGACGCGCTCACGGACCCAGGCGAAATAACGAACCTTCACGCGTCCTCCCGGGTCAGGTGATGCAGCCCCGCCTGCAAATAGTCCCAGCCGGTGTAAAGCGTCAGCAATGCGGAGAGCCACAACAGCGCTATGCCGCTTTCGGTCACCCCCGGCACGATCGCATCGCCGGCCTCGCCGCAGATCAAAAAGCCGACAGCGATAAGCTGCAGCGTCGTTTTCCATTTGGCGAGCCGAGTCACCGGCACGCTGACGCGCAGTTCGGCGAGATATTCGCGCAAACCGGAAACCAGGATTTCGCGGCAGAGAATGACGATGGCCGCCAACAGGGACCAGCCATGGATGGTCTTTTCAGCGCCCAGCATCAAAAGGCAGGAGGCGACTAGAAGCTTGTCCGCGATCGGGTCGAGCATACGGCCCAGCGAGGACTGCTGCGCCCAGATGCGCGCAAAATACCCGTCGAGGAAATCCGAAACTCCGGCAGCGATAAAGATCGCGAGCGCCAGCCAGCGAAGCCACAATCCGCCGTGCAGGATGTTCTGCCAGAACAGGGAGCCGACCGCGAGCGGTACCGCGACGATACGGCCGTAAGTCAGGATATTGGGCAAGGCCAAGGGATTCGGGCGCAGCCGCACTGGGGCGTGTCCTTGCGCGTGCCCCGGCGCATGTCCCGGCGTGCTGGTCGTCGTCGAATTCATGCCGCCACCATAGCGCCACCGCGCGATAACCGACAGACCACCCCGCCTCACTTTTCCATAGCTGGGGATGCCTTGTTCCGGGTCATACTTAGCCGCCCCGTTTTAAGCCGACCCATCATGGAAGAACGCATAGACGCGCCGCGCGGTTTCGGCGCTTATTCCGTTGACCTGCATCAAATCAGTCAGCGAGGCACGCTCAATCGCTTTGAGCGTGCCGAAATGCAGAAGCAGAGCGCGTTTGCGGGTCGGCCCGATCCCTTCGATCTCCTGCAGGCCGGCCTCCCGCAAATCGCGCTTGCGGCGCGCCCGGTGCGAACCCACCGCAAAGCGATGCGCTTCGTCGCGCAGCCGCTCGACAAAATACAGGACCGGATCGCGCGGCGGCAGCTTGAACGATTCGCGGCCCGGAACAAAGAAGGTTTCGCGCCCGGCATCGCGGTCGGGTCCCTTGGCGATGGCGACGATGGGAACCTGCACGCCGAAGCCGGCCAGCACGTCGAGCGCCGCCGTCAATTGGCCCTGACCGCCGTCGATCAAGAGGAGATCCGGCCACGGCGTCTCGTCTTGCTCGTGCGCGTTCAAAAGAGGCCCCTCCTCCCGATCCGGCTTCACCGGTTCGGCTCCCCCGCCGCCAATGGACGCGGCGACAAGATTTTTATCGCTTTGGCCTTCTCCGTGCGGCACCTCGGCAAGCAGCCGCTTGAAGCGGCGCGTCAAGACTTCGCGCATCATGCCGAAATCGTCGCCAGGGGAGAGATCGGCGGAGCGAATATTGAATTTGCGATATTGGCTTTTGCGGAAACCTTCGGCTCCCGCCACGATCATGGCGCCCACCGCATTCGAGCCCTGGATGTGGCTATTGTCGTAAACTTCGATGCGGCGCGGAACGCGCGGCAGTCCAAAGGTATCGGCAAGCTGGCGCAACAGCCTTTCCTGCGACGTGGTCTCGGCCAGTTTGCGCCCGAGCGCTTCGCGCGCATTTGCGAGCGCGTGCTCCACCAAATCTTTTTTCTCTCCGCGCTGCGGCACCGCGATTTCGATTTTGTGACCGACCTTCGTGCACAAGGCCTCCGCCAACAGCGCCCGATCGGCGATATCGTGCGAAATCAGAATCAGGCGCGGCGGCGGCTTGTCGTCGTAAAACTGCGCGAGGAAGGCGGAGAGAACCTCGCCGGCCGAAAGCGAACGGTCGGCTTTCGGAAAATAGGCGCGATTGCCCCAATTCTGGCCGGTGCGAAAGAAGAACACCTCGACGCAGGAAAATCCACCTTGCTGATGCACGGCAAAAACGTCGGCATCCTCGACGCCGCGCGGATTGACCCCCTGATGCGATTGAATCGCCGATAGCGCGGCGAGGCGGTCCCGATAGATCGCCGCGCGCTCGAAATCGAGCTCCGTCGAGGCTCTCTCCATTTCCGCGGCAAGCTCGTCTTTGACCTTTTTGCTGCGTCCGGACAAAAATTCGTTTGCTTCGCGAACCAAAGCGGAATATTCGCGAAAATCGATTTCTTTCGTGCAAGGCGCCGAGCAGCGCTTGATCTGATACAGAAGACAAGGCCGTGTCCGGCTCTCGAAGAACGGATCGCTGCACGAGCGCAACAGGAACGCGCGCTGCAGCGCATTGACCGTGCGATTGACCGCCCAGACCGACGCGAACGGACCATAATAATGCCCCGGCCGAGTGCGCCCGCCGCGATGTTTGAGTATTTGCGGCGCCCAATGATCGGAGGTGATCAGAATGTAGGGAAACGATTTGTCGTCGCGCAGAACGACATTGAAACGCGGCCGCAGCCGCTTGATAAGATTGGCCTCAAGCAGCAGCGCTTCGGTCTCGGTGCGGGTGACGACAAATTCCAGCGTGCGGGTCGCGGCGATCATCCGCTCGATGCGCGTATCGAGCCCGGTCGGACGGGCGTAAGCCTGGATGCGCTTTCTGACATTTTTCGCCTTGCCGACGTAAAGCACGTCGCCGCGCGCGTCGATCATGCGATAGACGCCGGGCCGCGACGGCGCGAGCTTCGCATAGCGCAGGATCACGGCGCGGCCGGCGGCGAGCGAGCCCGGTTCTTCGTCAAAGCGGAGCTTTGGCGTCTCCTCCTCGTCGGGCGCGGGCAGCGACTGTTCTTCGTCTTCTTCGTCGGTTTCCGCTTCCGGCGCGATTTCGGCTTTGGGGGTGCTAATCATGCTCGTTGCACGCACGGGCCCTAGTCGCCGCTCGTACGACCGACTGGAGATATAGATTCTTTTAACGATATCAACTTGGAAAGCTTACCCATTCAGCACTGCTTAACTTAAACATCGCGATAAATTCCAACGATCGGAGCCGGCGGATTTTGAACATTTTCTTCGGCGGCGTTCGAGACTTTCCGTCCGCAAGCGATGCCATTGATCTCGGCGTTCTTCGACTTGGGAGGTCACCGTTTGAGGACAATCCCTCGTACGCCTTCCGGCGCGGCGTCTATGGGCGCCGTTTTACAGGCCATGGCCGTCTTCACCTCGACCTTGGCGATCGCAGCGCCGCATCCGGCGAATGCCGCCGATTTATACCCGAACCATTACTACACCACGCCTGCACCCTATTACGCATTCAGCTGGGCCGGTCCTTACCTCGGCGTCACCGCCGGCTACGAATGGGGCAATGTCGACAACAATCCGACGCGTCCGTCCGGTTTGGCGGGCGGCGTTGAAGCGGGCTGGAATTGGCAGAATGGAAATTTCGTCTATGGCGGCGAGGCCGATTTTAACGACTCTGGCGCCGAAGACACGTTCGCGCCCTGGCAGTTTTCCAACCCATGGTTCGGCACGGTCCGCGGCCGCGTCGGCGTCGCCATAGATAATTTTCTGCTGTTCGGCACCGCCGGGCTCGGCTATGGCGAACTCACCGCGGACACTTCGGGCAATTTGTCGGAGAGCCATACCAGCATCGGCTGGGTTGCCGGGCTTGGCGCCGAAATAAGCTTCACGCCGCATTGGTCGACGAAAGCCGAGTGGCTCTATCTCGACTTCGCCGACCGAAATTTCTCGGTGACGGGCACCAGTAACGGACTGGCGGCGAACCTGGTGCGGCTCGGCCTCAATTATCATTTCTAATCGGTAAGAGCGCGGCGTCGTCGGCCGAACACCGCGTTTTTCAGGATTCATTAATATAAAAATCCGGAATGAAGATTTGACCAACCATAAATGGTTAGCAAGAAAAGCATTATTTACCTCAATACGAGCACAAATAATTCGCGACCCGCATCGTGGCTGAAACTTGCGGAAACTATTGTGAACGCCAATAAGACGTGTTGGCGTCGTGCGCGTTGGAGGTCGAAGATGAAACGTATGTGTTTGGTGCTTGCCGCGCTTGCGGCGCTGACGGGAGCGGCCGCTGCCGCCGACCTGGCGCGCCCGGCGCCTCCTCCCTATTACCCGCCGCCGGTCTACGCTCCGCTCTACAACTGGACGGGGTTCTATATCGGCGTCAACGGCGGCGGCGGCTTCGGCAGTTCGAGCTGGGATTCAACCGGCAGCCGCGATGTGAGCGGCTGGCTCGTGGGCGGCACGGCCGGCTACAATTTTCAGTTCGGCCAAGCGGTCCTCGGCGTTGAAGGCGATATCGATTGGACCAACATCAACGGCACGACCACGAACCTTTGTCCGGGCGGCTGCGAAACCGCCAATACCTGGCTGGCAACAGTGCGCGGCCGGCTCGGCTATGCCGCCGACCGTTTCATGCCCTACATCACCGGCGGCGCGGCGTTCGGCAACATTCAAGCCGAGGCGCCGGGTCTTGCTCAAACGACCAGCGAGAATACCGGCTGGACGGTGGGCGGCGGACTTGAAGCCGCGCTGGCCCCGCATTGGACGGCCAAGGTCGAGTATCTCTATGTCAATCTCGGCAGTTTCAATTGCGGATTGAATTGCGGCGCCGGACTGGTGACCGACAACGTGTCGCTTCACACCAACATCCTGCGCGCCGGCGTGAACTACAAGTTCTGAACGTCGCGCGAAACACAATATAAGAAACCCCGGAGCTCGTGCTCCGGGGTTTTAATTTTTAGGTCGCGACGTCAACGACGGCTTGAAGTGTACCTAGCCCGTCGGCTTGGTCGCGGCGAAGGCCGGCACGCGCGCCGCAAAATCATCGAGCCAAGCGACAAGGCGCGGATGGTCGCCGCGCCAGCTTCCGCCGAAGCGGAAATCCCGGTAACCAAGCGCACAAGCGAGCGCAATTTGTCCAACATTGGGCAAGGCCTGCGGTGCGGCGTCGAGCGCCGGCGGATCGGATTCAAGCGCGGCAAGCCCGCGGGCGACTTTGCCGGCCTGATGATCAAGCCATTTTTGCTCGTGATGTTCGCTGGCGCGCCAACGTCCTTCGTAGACGGTCAGAATCGAGGCGTCGAGGATGCCGTCGCACAGCGCTTGCAGCCGTAACGCGGCGAGCCGCTGCCGGGGTTCCCGCGGTACAATCTTGCCGCCGCCGGCGCGCATATCGAGAAAATCGAGGATGACGCGCGAATCGTAATAGGCGCCGCCGTCCTCATCGATCAGCACCGGAATCTTGCCCAGCGGATTTTGCCGCCGCAGGCTGTCGGAAGAATCAGTCGGATCGGCCGGCTCGACTTTTGTCTGGTCATCGAAGCCCAGGAGCGAAATCGCAATCCGCACCTTTCGTGCGAAGGGCGAAGCCGACGACGAGCGCAGAATCATCATTGCAGCACCATGAGTGAAAAAAATGCGACTTCGGTTTTAGGGGACCATGCTGGCAAAGCTATCGGCAACGGGGCAGCCGTAGCGCGCCGCCCGCGCATTCGTCCTGCGCCGCCTGCATCAAAGCCCGGCGCAGCAGGCCGCTCTACCCGGTGACGACGAGATTGACAGCTTTCGGGCCTTTGCCCTTTTTATCGGGTTCGACATCAAAACTGATGCGCTGTCCCTCGATCAAAGACTTCAGTCCCGCGCGTTCAACGGCCGTAATGTGAACGAACACATCGCGGCCGCCATCATCGGGCTTGATGAAGCCATAGCCGCGCTCGCCGTTGAAAAATTTGACCGTACCGGTCATTGCCATCGAACAACTCCTTCCCCGTGCTTGCTTCGCCGCCACCGTCAAGCGGCGGCGACGAGGCTGGACATCGACACGAGCAAAGAGCTCAAGCCCCAGACGGCCTCAGCCACTCCGCCGGCCCCCACAGGAGGCGGAACGTCTAAGCCAGCTTGAGAAAAACTAAACTAATTCGCGAGGACGGAAAAGTGGGCAAAATTGTGCGGAAGGCCCCGCGGGACCGGCCGAGACAAGCTTGTATCAAGACAGGCCTGGATAGAACGATGGACAACAGCCAAGAACGTGCGGTCATTCCCCGGCGAGCCAGTCGATCCGGTAGCTGCCGCCCTGTCCGAATAAGCGTGTCAGCGCGGGAAGAAGAATTTGCAGTTCGCGTTCCAATGGATAAGGGGGATTGGCAAGGATCAGACCCGAGCCGACCAGGCCCGAATCGGGGCGAGGCTCGCCGACCGAGAGTTCGCAACGCATGACTTTTGCCACACCAAGCCGCCGCAGCCGTCGGGCCAGGGCGTCGGCCGCTTCCCGCGTCTTGATCGGATACCACAAAAGATAGAGACCGGTCGGCCATTTGCGGTGCGCCTGCGCGAATGCCGCGGACAGACAGTGAAAATCGTCCGATTCTTCATAGGGCGGATCGATCAGAACGAGGCCGCGTCGCTCCTTGGGCGGCACGTTGGCGTTCAGCGCCACCCAGCCGTCAATGGCCAGCACCTTGGCGCGCGGATCGCCGCGCAAAGCCGCCTTAAGCGAGGTGGCCGCGCGCGGTTCGAGTTCGCAGGCGATCAGGCGGTCCTGCGATCGCAGGAGGGATTTGGCGATGAGCGGCGATCCCGGATAAAGCCGCAATTCGCCGTCCCGATTGAGCGACGCGACAATGTCGAGATAGGGCGCGAGCAACGCCTGCGCGTTGTCCGCCGCGCCGGCGCCGGACCGCCGCAGGGGGAAAACGCGGGCGATGCCGTTTCGCCATTCGCCGGCGCGAGCGGCTTCCGGGCCGGCAAGATCGTAGCGGCCGGCGCCGGCATGGGTATCGATCACGCGGAATGCCGCCGGCTTTGCCCGCAAGTAATCGACAATCCGCGTTAGAACGACATGCTTATGGACGTCGGCAAAGTTGCCGGCGTGAAATGCATGCTGATAGTTCATGTCAGGGCACAATCCGGGAAATGCTTTAGATCGCGCTTGAGCCTAGGTCGAACCCGGTCTGCCGGGAAGATCATGCGCCAATCGTGCGTCGCTGCACAGCGGATCGAGGGGCACCTGTGCTATCCGCCGCGGGTCGGCGGCATCATGAGTTGTTCACGCTTGCAACTGCGTTTGGCGATGTCCGGGCAATCGTGAAATTGCAGCTCCTTGGATAGACAGAGCCGCACTTCGGTCAAACGCTTGCGGTCGCAGCCGATTGCGATCGCGCCCGCGGTCAAGCCGGGATTGGCCTTGATGAAAGCGTCTTCGACCGAGGCCGGCGTCACGCCGAGCGGTTCCTTCAGATCGGCATAGTCGGGCGGAATCTTTACGGCCGCGCGGGCCTTGCGCACCGTCTCGAAATAGGCGCGAGGCGATTGGCCCGAACAGGTGCCATGCCGATCCCATTCGTTGAAGATGAGATGCGGCGCGGGCATCAGATCGAGCATCGCGGAGACGATGCGGTGGTCGAGCCGTGGCGACGGCAACTGACAATATTCCGGAAAGCCCTTGTCATATTGCGGCCACAGGCCGTGGACCACGAACGAATAGGGCCGCGCCCCGCATTGACCACCGCCGCCACGTCTGCCGCGCTCGGCCGCGGCCGCGCAGAACGATGGCGACCATGACAGCGACAGCACGTAAAAATCGAACTGGCCGGGCGCATTTTGCCGCGTATCCTCGGCGCTCGCCGTTCCCGCGGCCAGCAGCGACGCAACAAACGCGGCACGCATCGCAACTTTGATCATGACCGGCCCCTTACGCATTCCACTGTCGCAAACTTTTATAAAAGCTCGCATAAACATAGGAACATATCAAGAACAACATGGCAGTTATGTCGGCGCTCACAACAAAGAGATTGGAAAGCGGCGCGCGGGGCGATTAATTCCACTATACGGGAGGCAGGACGCATGACCGTTTACCCCCTCTTCAAAAACGAAGCGTTCGAGCCGGAAGCGATCGTGTGTATGACAAGCGTCTACACCGACGTGTGCCGAACGCTGGGCCTTGGCGAGGACGACCGCCGCGAAACGAACATGGTGGCCATGAAGGTCATCGAGTTCGCTCAGCGGGGAGCGCGCGATCCGATTTTGCTGCGTGATTGCGTGCTTGAGGCGCTGCGAGGCTAAGCCGCGATCCGGCGCTTACGGTCCGGCCCCGCGGCAGCCCGGATTATAGGCCCAGTTGCGATCCAATCCGGCGACGCAAAAATTGACGCCCCAATCCATGCCGATCATGCCGGTATCTTCGGCGATCGAGTAATAGATGGTGTGCCTGCCGCCATCATTGATCACGGCGATCCCGCGGCAAAAGCGGCGCGGGATAGCCTGTGCCGCCCAGGGCTGGAAGTCGAGTTCGTGGATATCCTCAAAGCCGACAATGCGCAGCTCCGTATTCCAGAACCGAAATTCCTTGGTGCGGAAATTGGCGATGATGCGATCGAGCGCCGCCGGATAGTCGCACGCCGGCACGGCGCGGTCGTAGCGCGGACCGGAAAGCCAAAAGTTCTTTTCGAACCAGTTCGCCGCCAATAGCTGCGAAGGGCAAAACGCGGCAAAGGCAAGTGCGAGCGCCGTGCAGACAAGTCTAATCGATCGCAGACGAAAATCGGGTTGCGGCGCCCGCCCGGAAGCGGTCGCCGACCAAGCCGCCTTGAACGCCGTTTTCGACATTGGGGCCCTCCCCCCGCTGACCGGGATCACCGTGCCGCGCATGCCGTTACGGGTCAAGTCCCACACCGCTTCGCGCTGGCCCCTGCTCCGGTTGCGCCGATCCGGCAAGCGGGCCTGTTACGCAAAAATTTATGGCGCGAATCTCTTTTTTGCAGTTTTGTAGGAACGCGCGAGGAAACGAGCGCCCGCAACCGGCGGCATTCATGCCGCCGGTTATTTGTAGCGCCTAATTAGTTGCATCTGATGCGTCGAGCCGGCGTACATCGCCAAAACCGATTTCGTGGCTTGGCGATGCTCTCAATTGCCGATCAATGCGTGAGCGATTCCGGCGGCTTTAACGATCCGGCAACCATGTCGGCGGACCATTGGGGAGTCTTCGGGGGGATTTATGATGGGCGAGGTGCACCAGTTCGCGGCGCCGCGAGCTTCGTTTGGTCTGCAGGCGGCGGGGCGCCTGATGACCGAAGTTTTTCCGGCATGGGTGCAAGACTTGGCGCTCCTGGTGGAAAGCGTCGAAAGCGTTCGCCCGCCGGGAGCCCTGCCGGATTGGCAGCCGGGCGCCATCGTACGGCTGCCGTTTTCCAAAAAGATCTGTAGCGGCGGCGCAGTGGTTTGCAGCCAAGCTCTGATGGCGGTGGCGGACACGGCCATGGTCATGGCCTGTTCGGCGGCGTGGAACGGCTACCGGCCGATGAGTTCGATCGACCAGACCACGCACTTCCTGCGCCCAGTGAATTTCGACGTCGTGGCCGATGCACGCGTGGTGCGCATCGGCCGCAATACGAGCTTCGGCCGAGTCATGTTGCTCAACGCCGTCGACCGGCGTCCCGTCGGCATGGTCGCCAGCGCCTATTCGATGCTGTGAAATTGCCGGGCTCCGAAGGCGCATCGAGCCGCTCCATCGGCGTCGTACGATTCTTAAGGTTGCGGCTCTAAGCTTCCGGCCGTAAACTTATGTACCGTTGCGGCTGGGAGGTTCCCATGGTGCGAAACCTGCTCACGGCGTTCGCGCTCGTGCTTGGCGCCCTCGTCGCCGGCATCGTGTCGAACGGCGGCTTTATCGTCACCGGCGCGATGGCCTGGGGCGCCGAATTTGCCGGCCCAGGTCCGGGAGTGACCGGCAACGATACCGGCGGCATTTTCCCTTATTCGCCTGGCGTCGAGCCGATCTACCAGCAGATCGCGGAGGATCACTGCGCGCGCTGGGGACGCTTGGCCAAAGTCACAAGCATCCACCGGGTCTACGGCGACTATGTCGGCTTCGTCTGCTACGATCGCCCCGGCAAAACGCATTAGCTTCGTCAGTTCGCCGAAATTATAGCCTCACCGCCAGTCGCCGATCACGGCCTGAATGAGCGCCAGCGCGGCGACGGCTGCGGTGTCGGCGCGCAAAATGCGCGGTCCGAGCGCAAGCCTGATCACATTGGGCAATTTCAGGAGCGCTGCGCGTTCGTCGTCGGCAAAGCCGCCTTCCGGCCCGATCAGGACCGCAAGCGCCGTCCCCGGCGGCACGGCGCCAAGCGCCGAAAGCGGATCGGCGATCGCGGCCGCCTCGTCGCAGAAGATAAGATGCCGGTCGGGCTGCCATGCCGCCAGAACGTTCGCCAGCGCCGCCGGCGGCGCAATGTCCGGCAGCGAAAGCACGCCGCATTGCTCGGCGGCCTCGATGGCATTGGCGCGCATGCGGTCGAGATTGACGCGGCTGATCTGGCCGTGGCGCGTGAGCACCGGCTGCAGCCGGGACACGCCCATCTCGACCGCTTTCTGCACCATGTAATCGAGCCGCGCCGATTTAAGCGGCACGAACAGATAATGCAGGTCGCCCGCCGCGGTTTGCCGGCGCGTTCGGCCGCCGACGCGCAATGTGGCCGCGCGCTTGCCGCCCTCAATCGCCGCACTCCATTCGCCATCGCGGCCGTTGAAGGCGAGAATCCGATCGCCAGGCGTCAGCCGCAACACCGTGGTGAGGTAATGCGTCTGGCCGCGATCGAGCGCGATCGCGGCGCCTTCTTCGAGCCGCGCATCCACATAAAGGCGGGTCGTGCGGAAATCGTAGGTGGGCATGGCCGAAGCACCTTATTCCCAAACCAATAACGTGGTTTTGCGCGCTCGTGCCAGGGCACGGCCCGTTTGAAGTGCCATCCATACATCACGCATCAGGGTTCGGCGCATCGGGCTTGGCGAATCGGGGCTGACGATCGCGGCGGTCATCGGCGTCGCACTCGGCGGTTTTCAGGGGACTTTGCCGCGTTATCGCCGAATTCCGCGCGCCTTTAACAGCGGCCGGATTTCGGGCAGAGTTACACGGTGACGGACGAGGGAGGGGGCTTCCCATGAAACACGGGCTCGCTGGGTCGCTCTATTTTGGCTTGGCCTTGTCGATCTCGGCGTTGTCGATATTGGCCGTCGGCAACCGCGCCGCGTGGGCGCAATTTGGACCCCCACCCGGCGGCGGCCAGGGCGCGCAGTGCAACGATTTCCAGAAGATTTCCGAAGAGGCTCAAAAAAGAGGCTCCGCCGTCGGTGCTGCGTTGAAAGCGAAAGCCGACCGCAAAGAGATCTGCGCGCTCATGACGACTTTCGTCGCAGTCGAGTCTAACGCCGTCAAATTCCTGGAAAACAATAAGGTGTGGTGCGGCATACCCGATCAGGTGATTGCAGTGTCGAAGGCCAATCACGAGAAATCCCTGAAATTCCGCGCCGCCGCCTGCAGCGACGATGCTCCGCATCAGAAGGCGCCGTCCCTCAGCGATGCCATCAAGACACCGAGTGTCGATACCGCAAAGAATACCAAGACCGGCCGCGGCACCTTCGATACGCTCACCGGCAATCCGCTGGCGCGATGAGGCGCGCCGCCGGGTCGGTTGCGGACGCCACCGGCAATTGGGTCGACAGTCTCGCCCCCTCTTGGTCGCGCCCTTATTTGCGGCTGGCGCGGCTCGACCGTCCGATCGGATCGTGGCTTTTGCTGCTGCCGTGCTGGTGGTCGTCGGCTTTGGCCGCGGTCGCCGCGCATCAAAGATTGCCGAACCTTTGGCATATCGCGCTGTTCTTCGTCGGCGCTTTCGCCATGCGCGGCGCGGGCTGTACCTGGAACGATATTGTCGACCGCGACCTTGACGCCGCCGTCGAGCGGACGCGCTCGCGGCCGATTCCGTCGGGCCAGGTCAGCGTCACCCAAGCCGCGCTGTTTCTGGTCGCCCAATCGTTCGTCGGTTTTTTGGTGCTGATCGCGTTCAACCCATTCACCGTCGCGCTCGGCGTCGCCTCGCTAGCGATCGTCGCGGTTTATCCGTTTATGAAACGCGTCACCTATTGGCCGCAGATCGTGCTCGGGCTTGCTTTCTCCTGGGGCGCGCTGATGGGCTGGGCGGCCGCGTTCGGCCGCCTCGATAGTCCGGCCCTCTTGCTCTATGCCGGATCGATCTCCTGGGTCATCGGCTATGACACGATCTACGCCCATCAGGACCGCGAGGACGACGCCCTGATCGGCATCAAATCCACCGCCTTGCTGTTCGGCCCGCGCACCAAGTCGATGCTCGCTTTGTTCTATGCCGGCGCCGTCATTCTCCTCGGCGCTGCCGGCTTTGGCGGCGGCGGCGGCGTTGTTTTCGCGCTCGGGCTCGTTGCTTTCGCCGCGCACCTGACGTGGCAGATCGTTCGCCTCGACATCGCCGATCCCGATAATTGTCTTGCCGTCTTCAAATCCGACCGCGACGCGGGCCTCATTCTCTTCGCGGGCCTGGTGCTCGACGGGGCGCTTGGGCGGGGTGTCTGACCGCGCGACCCAGATTTGCCGACAATGCACTTCTCAACGGCATCCGATCGGGTCAAGATCGCCAATAATTACTAATAACGATGAGTCTTGTCTGGGGAGCAAACATGACACTGAACATAACGTCCAAGCTCGGCACGGCTGCGCTCGCCGCCTTTTTCATTCATCAGACGCCGTCGCTGGCGCGAGCCGAGGACCGGACACCGGCGGCGCTGACGGGAATTGTCAGCTCGGACGCCGAAGACGCGATGGAAGGCGTCGTCGTCACCGCCCATAAAGACGGGTCGATCATCTCGGTGAGCGTCACGACCGACGCGCAGGGACGTTACGCGTTTTCCGAAAATCGGCTCGAGCCGGGCCATTACGGCATCGCCGTCCGCGCGGTCGGTTACGATTTGAGCGCGGCGGCAGCCGGCGACGTCGTCGCCGAGAAGACCACGACCGTCGATCTCAAGCTGAAAAAGACGCGCAACCTTGCCGCTCAGCTCAGCAACGCCGAGTGGATGATGAGCATTCCCGGCACCGAGGCGCAGAAGGCGATGCTGCTCGACTGCGTGGGTTGCCATACCTTGGAGCGCATCGTGCGCTCGACCCACGACGCCGACGAATGGACGCAAGTCATCACGCGGATGAAAGGCTATGGGGCGGTGAGCCAGCCGATCAAGCCACAGCCGATGCTCGACAGAGACCGCGCCGGCACGCCGGAGCAATACCGCAAAATGGCCGAATATCTCGCCACTATCAATTTGAGCGCGGTCGACCGGTGGGAATACGAGCTTAAGACGTTGCCGCGCCCGACCGGGCGCTCGACGCGCGCCATCGTCACCGAATACGATATCGGGCGTCCGACCAGCCAGCCGCACGACGTCGTGCTCGATAACGGCGGCAACGTCTGGTATTCGGATTTCGGTGAACTCTTTATCTCCAAGTTCGATCCGAAAACGCTCAAGCTCACCGAATATCCCACCAAGAATTTCAAGCCCGGCGCGCCGGTCGGCAATCTAGATTTGGAATTCGACAAAGAAGGCAAGCTCTGGTTCGACACCATGTATCAGGGCGCGCTCGGCACCATCGATCCGAAGACCGGCGAGACCAAGTTTTATCCGTTGGCGCCCGAGTGGAACGACAACCGCGTGCAGCTCAACTTCGTCGGCTTGCGCCACGACGTCGACGGGAAAGTTTGGACCAAGAGCGTCGGCACGCAGGACATTTTCCGGCTCGATCTCGCCTCCGGCAAATGGGAGCGTTTTCACCCGACCGACCAATTGCCGCCCGGCGGCCACTACAGCATGTATCAGGTGATCTCGGATTCGAAGAACAACCTTTGGATGGCCGAGTTCAGCGAGGGCTATCTCGGCACCATCGACGCCAAGACCGGCGCGGTGAAGTGGTTCCCGTTGCCGACAGAACATGCGCGCGCGCGCCGCATGGAGATCGACGATCAGGACCGCATCACGGTGACCGAATATCGCGGCAATAAGGTCGCCGTATTCGACCCCAAGACCGAAAAATTCACCGAATATTCGCTGCCGGCCTTCACGTTTCCCTATCGGGCGCAATTCGACAAGAACGGCGAGATTTGGGCCTCGACCATGTCAACCGACCGCGTCGTGCGGTTCGATCCCAAAACCGGCACGGCGGTGCAATATCTGATGCCGAGCGACACCAATATGCGCACGGTCTTCGTTGATAGTTCGACGACGCCGGTGACGTTCTGGGTCGGCTCGAACCACGACCACCGGCTGGTGAAAGTCGAACCGCTGGATTGATCCAGGGCATGGTCCGGAAAAGTGGAAACCGGTTTTCCGAAAGGATCATGCCTCTTCAAAAACCCAGAGCGGCAATCGATTCAGTTTGAATCGATTCACCTGCCGCGCATCGCGCGCGGTGGAGGGGCCCAAACGCATCAATACGAGTCAGTTCCTGGCGATAATTTCGCGCTCGCCGCGATGCACCAAAGGCGCGGCGGGAAGCGCTGTGGCGCGGCGGCGAAGCAGACGTAACGGGCGCCGTCGCGCGATTGCGCTCCGGCGGCGGCGGCGCCAGGTCGGCGCGTCGACGCGCAGACGGCCGAGTCGCGCGAATGGCTCGCGCAAGGTGCCGTCATCCTCGGCGATCAGAAGCGGCAGGCCGAGCACGCGGCTCCAGCACTGCCATTCGGCCACGATGTCGTCGGGCTCGGACGAGCAAAACAGCGGCAGCGATAGCGCCGGATCGGCGTGCTCCAGCACCACCGCAATCGTTCGCGGCGGCCGGCCGATCTCACCGGACAGCCGGATCGCCACGCCGCGATAGGCGGCGACCGGCAGATTGACGGCCATGCGCATGCCGCGCACCGAACGGCGCAGCACCACGCGATCGCGGTGCAGATCGACGATGCACAGGCGTCCGTCCGCCCCCTCATCGGCGGCCGCAAAACGCACGGGCAACGAGAAGGGGTCGAGCCGCTGCACGGACGGCATCGCGCTTGCGCGATGCGCCGGTGTGCGGCTCGACCCGGCAGCGAACCTGCCGGCTTCCATTTGACGCCTCGAAACTTCCAACTCTCCCCGAGCTGTTGCCGCCCGGTTGGCGCGGACCTTGCCACGAGGCCGTCGCGAACCGCTTAAAAAGCCTGGTTAAAGTCTGGTAGTGAGCGTGCAAGCGCACTGCATGATTGACGACTGGTTGCCGGGCGGCCAACAAAGTGACGCGCTCGCGGCGCGGCGGGTTGAAACCGACGCTCGCGCCGCACATCTTTGTTAGGCTTATCCGGATCTTGACTTCCGCCGATCTCGGGTTGTCTTCTCGGCCGCCTCGGCACCGACCCGCCCGTAAACCAATCGCCAACCACGATGAATGCGCTTTTCGATCAATCCGCCCTCTTGGATCTCGCCGTACAGCTTGTCGACGCCGCACGGAGCGCCGGCGCCGACCAGGCCGATGCCGTAGCGGTGCGCTCGGTGTCGCTCGCCGTCGACGTGCGCGACGGCGCGGTCGAGGAATCGCAGCGCGCCGAAAGCGACGATATCGGTCTTCGCGTTCTCGTCGGCCATCGGCAGGCCGCGGTGTCGACCAACGACCTGAAGTCCGACCGCCTCAGCGCGCTCGCCGAGCGCGCCGTCGCCATGGCGCGCGTCGCGCCCGAAGACGAATTTGCCGGACTTGCCGATCCTGCTTTGCTGGCGCGCACCTTTCCCGATCTCGACCTGCTCGATCGCGAAATGCCGTCGGTCGAGACACTGGAGCGGCGCGCGCGCCTCGCCGAAGCCGCGGCGCTCGGGATTGCCGGGGTCAGCAAATCCGGCGGCGCCTCGGCTTCGGCCGGCATCGGCGGCATGGTGCTGGTTACGAGCCATGGCTTTCGCGGCGTGACCATCGGCTCGCGGCATTCCATATCGATGGCGGCCATCGCCGGCAGCGGCACGGCGATGGAACAAGACTACGACTATTCATCCATGCTCCACGCCGACGATCTCGATAGCGCCGAACAGATCGGGCGCAACGCCGGCGAACGCGCGGTCAAGCGTCTCAATCCGCGCAAGGTCGAAACGCGGCGGGTGCCGGTGGTGTTCGATCCGCGAATTTCCGGTTCGCTGATCGGTCATCTCGCCGGCGCCGCCAACGGCGGCGCCATCGCGCGCAAGACGAGTTTCTTGCGCGAAAAACTCGGCGAGCGGATTTTCAAGAGCGGCATTGCGGTGATCGACGACCCATTACGAAAGCGCGGACTGCGCTCGCGGCCGTTCGACGCCGAGGGCGTCGCCACGCGCAAGCTCAATCTGGTCGAGGACGGCGTGCTGAAAACCTGGCTCCTCGACTGCGCCACCGCGCGCGAGCTCGATCTGCAAACGACCGGCCATGCACAGCGCGGCGTGTCGTCGGTGCCGTCGCCGGGCCCGAGCAATCTCTATCTTGCACCCGGCACGCAAACGCCGAATGAATTGATCGCGGAGATCGCGGACGGCTTTTACGTCACCGACCTAATCGGCATGGGCGTCAATTTGGTGACCGGAGATTACAGCCGCGGCGCCGCCGGCTTTTGGATAGAGAATGGCGAGCTCGGCTATCCTGTGAGCGAGGTCACCATCGCCGGACATCTCGACGACGTGTTCGCAAGCCTTGAGCCAGCGAACGACCTTGCATTCCGCTACGCCACCAACGCGCCGACCTTGCGCGTCGAGGGTCTCACCGTTGCCGGCCATTGAGGCCCCCGCGTGCGCGCAAATATCGGCGCGCGCGGCCGCGCGGCTGGCCGCTGCGGTGCGCGAGGCCGGCGCTCTGGCATTGTCGATGTTTGGAACGCCGATCAGGAATTGGACCAAGGGCGCGTCGGCATCGCCGGTTTCCGAAGCCGACATCGCGGTCGACCGGCTGTTGCGCGAGCGTCTGACCGCTGACGGCGAGGGCTTCGCCTGGCTCTCCGAAGAGAGCGCCGATGACGGCTCTCGGCTTGGCGCGCGCCATGTCTGGATCGTCGATCCGATCGATGGTACGCGCGCCTTCATTGCCGGCCTGCCGGACTGGGCGATTTCCGCAGCCTTGATCGAAGACAGCCGGCCGGTCGCCGCATGTCTTTACGCGCCCGCCATGGACGAGTTTTTCACGGCGCGCGCAGGCGGCGGTGCCGAGCTCAACGGCAAACCGATCGCGACGACGCAAGGAAAGGACCTGGAAAATTTGCGGATTGCCGGGCCGAAAAATCTCCTGGAACGGCTCGCGCCCCTTCTGCCGCCATTTGCGACCGTTCCCCGGATACGGTCTTTGGCGTTGCGTCTGGCCCACCTTGCCCAGGGCGCTTACGACGTCGCCTTTGCCGGCGGCAATAGCCACGATTGGGACCTTGCGGCGGCCGATCTTTTGGTGCACGAAGCAGGCGGCGCGCTCACGCCCCTTACGGGCGGAAATGTGGCCTATAATCAGCCCGTGCCACGACACGGGATGCTCGTCGCGGCCGGCCTGGACAGGCACGGGGCGCTCATCGAGCTCATTGGGGATGGACGCCTCGCATTTCGGTAATTGCGAATTGCGCGGATCAGGCGCCGAACGGGGTATTTCGAGGTCAAGGCGGCCGCTGCATTTCGAAAAGCCGGCAGCCGCGACGTTGAGGGGACGCATGCGGCTATGGCGGCAAATCGGTCGCCAGCACTGGGCTAAGGCGACGATCGGAATCGCCGCCGCGGAATATTTGCGTTTTGTCGGACGGACCACGCGCTTCACGCTGGAGCCGGCCGACATTTATGCGCGCGGCGAAGCCGATATGCCGATCATCCTTGCCTTCTGGCACGGGCAGCATCTCTTGGCGCCGGTCGCGCGCAAAGGGGAACACCGCGTTAACATGCTGGTATCGCGCCACCGCGACGGCGAGATCAACGCCATCGCCGCGGCGCGGCTAGGCGTCGGCACGATCCGCGGCTCGGGTAACCACGGCGGCGGTTTCGTGCACAAAGCCGGCGTCGCGGCGTTCCAGGCCATGCTCGATTCGCTCGCCGAAGGCCATTCCATCGCGCTGTCGGCCGACGTGCCGAAAGTAGCGCGCGTCGCCGGTCTCGGCATCATCAAGCTGGCGCAGGCGTCCGGGCGTCCGATCTATCCGAGCGCGATTGCAACGAGCCGGCGCGTCGTGCTCAACAATTGGGATTGCACCACGATCAATTTGCCGTTCGGCCGGGGCGCCGGCGTTGCCGCGGAGCCGTTGACGGTGCCGCGAGACGCCGACGATAGCGCGCTTGAAACGGCTCGGCGTCTTCTCGAGGACCGCCTAAACGCGGCGACGCGGCGCGCCTACGAGATCGTCGATCGCGCGCCAAGCGGAGCTTAGCGTGGCCAAACGCCTGCCGCTCGCGTTGCATCTGTATCAATCGGCCTGCTCGCTCGGGTCGCCGATCGCAACGCGGGTGCTGACGCGACGCCTCAAACGCGGCAAGGAGCATCCCGAGCGTTTGTCGGAACGGCTTGGCCAAGCGAGTCTCGAACGACCGCAAGGTCAGCTTATTTGGGTGCATGCCGCGAGCGTCGGCGAAATGCTCGCCGTCGTTTCGCTGATCCAGCGGCTGCGCGCGCAGGGTTTCGCCGTGCTGGTGACGTCGGGCACGGTGACCTCCGCCGCACTTGCCGAACAGCGCCTACCCGAGGGCGTGATGCATCAGTTCATTCCGCTGGACGGACCGCGTTTCGTGCAGCGCTTCCTCGACCATTGGCGGCCCGGCCTCGCGCTGTTCGTCGAATCCGACCTGTGGCCCAATCTCATTTGTTCGTCGGCGATGCGCCGGATTCCCATGATCGTGGTCAACGGCAGGCTGTCGGAACGCTCGTTCAGCCGTTGGCGCAAGGTCCCCCGCGTGATCGCAGCGTTGCTCGATCGCTTCGATCTGTGTTTGGCGCAGTCGACTGCCGACGCCGAACGCTATGCCAAGCTCGGCGCGCCGCGAGTCATCGCGACCGGCAATCTCAAGCTCGACGTGCCGGCGCCGCCGGCCGACCAGAAAGCCTTACAGCAGCTAAAACAGATCGTCGGCAAGCGCCCGGTAGTCGTGGCCGCGTCGACCCATCCGGGCGAAGAGGCGGCCGTCATCGCCGCGCACCGGCAGCTGCGCGCGAAATTTCCTTCGCTATTGACAATCATCGTGCCGCGCCACCCGTCGCGCGGCGAAAGCATTGCCGAAATCGCGAAGGGCGCCGGCCTTGCGGCTGCGCTGCGTTCACACCGCAAGCAGCCCATGCCGGATATCGGCGTCTACGTCGCCGACACGCTAGGGGAGCTTGGCCTTATCTACCGGCTCGCACCGATCGTATTCATGGGCGGCTCGCTCGCGCGCCATGGCGGGCAAAATCCAATCGAGGCGGTAAGGCTCGGCGCCGCCGTGCTGCACGGCCCGCATGTCTGGAACTTCGCCGAGATCTACGCGACGCTCGATGCCGCGCACGGCGCCATCGAGGTACCGGACGAGGCGATGCTGGCCGTGCGCCTTGCTGCCTGGCTTACCGATCCGGCGGCGCGGCGCGCCGCCGCCGATGCCGCGACCGCAACAGTGACGGAGCTTGGTGGCGCGCTCGAACGCACCTTGGCCGCCCTCGACCCCTATCTGATGCAGCTTCATCTTGAGGAAAAAGCCTCGTGATGGAACCGGGGTTCATGCAGTGATGCGCGAACCGGCCTTTTGGTGGCGACCACGGACGGGCGCGCTGTTGACGCCCTTGGGCGCCATCTACGGTGCCGTCGCGGCGCTGCGGATGCGGTCGCCGGGCAACAACGTTGGCGTGCCGGTTATTTGTGTCGGCAATTTTACCGTCGGCGGCGCCGGCAAGACGCCGGCGGCGATGGTGGTGGCGCAAATTCTTCATGCCGCCCACGAGCGCCCATTTTTCTTGAGCCGCGGCTATGGCGGCCGGCTCGCCGGCCCCATTCGCGTCAATCCGGCGCTGCATCGCGCCGCCGATATCGGCGACGAGCCGATGCTGCTGGCGCGGCTAGCTCCGACCATCGTCGCGCGCGACCGGGTTGCGGGCGCGAAATTCGCACGCTTCGCAGGCGCCAGCGTCATCGTGATGGACGACGGTTTTCAGAATCCATGGCTCGCCAAGGATCTGGCAATCCTGCTCATCGACGGTCGCCGCGGCATCGGCAACGGCCACATTATTCCGGCCGGGCCGATGCGCGCGCCGCTTGGGTTGCAGCTCGATCGCGCGCGGGCTCTCATTGTCGTTGGGACGCCGGAACGCGCCCGCGCCGTGCTCGATCGCGCAAGCCGGCGCGGTATTTCGGTTTTCCATGCCCGGCTCGAACCCGATCGCGCGGTTCTGGCCGCCATCGGCCGGCGAAAAGTGCTGGCCTTCGCCGGCATCGCCGACCCGGAAAAATTTTTCGAAACCCTTACCGCGGCCGGGATCGAGATCGCCGACCGCGCGGGTTTCCCCGACCATCATCGCTACAGCGCCGCGCAAGCACAGGATTTGATTGCGCGCGCTCAAGCCGAGAATCTGATGCTGGTCACGACCGAAAAAGACCAAATGCGGCTGTCCGGCGAGCCGCGGCTTGAGCGGCTCGCGGTGCGCGCCAGCGCGTTGCCGGTAAAGCTCGTGATCGAGGAGGAAGATCAACTGCGACAGATGGTGCTCAGCGTCGTTGCCAAAGACAGTCCAAGCCTCGTTCCCGAACGCCAAAGCCCGGAGTGAGCAATCAATCTTTCCGTCCGTAACGCGAACCCATGCGCTGCAATACCGCCTCGGGCGTGGCGTAGGCCTCCTGCAGATCGACGCTCCAATAGCGAAGCTCCTCGAGCGGAATAGATACGCCGGTCACGGCACAGCGCACGAACGTTCCCGGCCGCACGACGCGAAAATCGCCGTCGAGATATTTGACTTCGGCTTCCCCCGGCATGGGCGTGGGACGATCCGTACGATTGAGCAACCTCTCCTCCAAGCCATTCATCGACAAAGCGGCGCCTGACCGGCCCGCAACATAATGCTTGAGCCGCCGGGGCACCAGCTTGCGATCGCGAAACACCCTATGCCAATGCCCCTGCGCCAATGCACCTGAGCCAATGCCCCTGCGCGACACCCCTGTGGCATGATAGTTTTCGGGTGGAGAGCTGCGAAAATATGGCTTTGCGCGTATTCGCCTTTGCACTGGCCGCCGCCCTGACCTCCTCGGTGGCGATTGCCGCCCCCGAGCCGGTCGAAATTCCGGACGGCGATTTGACGCTGCACGCGACGCTCTATCGCCCAGACGGACCGGGGCCCTTCCCGGCCGTGGTCGCGTTGCATGATTGCGGCGGCCTCAAGCAGCGCCCGAACACCGAGGCTCAGCTCTATTCGGTCTGGGCGAATAAGCTCGTCGCCGATGGCTTCGTGGTGCTGTTTCCGGATTCATTCGGATCGAGAGGCCTCGGCTCGCAATGCCGGGAACGGCATCGCACCGTTCACGCCTGGCGCGAGCGCGTCGCCGACGCCAATGCCGCACGGTTCTGGCTGCAGGCACAGAGTTACGTTCGCGCCGATCGTGTTTCGCTTCTGGGCTGGTCGAACGGCGCGGCAGCCGTATTGTGGACTATTCGGCTGATCGCGCCCCCGCGCCCCGAGGCCGCCGACTTCCGCTCGGCGGTCGCCCTTTATCCGAGCTGCCGGCGCCTGCAGGAGGCCGCCTGGAGCGCGCGCGTTCCCACCCTGATCCTCATCGGCGCCGAAGACGATTGGACGCCTGCCGCGGCCTGCCAGCAGATGGTCGCCGGCGCACGGGGCCGCAGTGCGCGCGTCCAAATCGTCGTCTATCCGGACGCGCATCATGAATTCGACCGTGCCAATTCCCCGATCAGACTGCGTACCGGCCTCGTCAATACCGTCGATCCATCCGGCATAGCCCACGGCGGCACCAATCCGGCGGCCCGCAACGACGCCTTCGCGCGCGTCCCGCAATGGCTGGCGCGATAAAATAAGCGCTGCGATTTTCATCGACTCGACCATCGTTTTCCGCTGAACCGCGCGTGTAGACCGGGACAAATTCAAAACAAATCGCCCTGGCCGGAGCCACCCGGCGCGCGGGTGCGAGGCTTGCCAGCGGGAGCGGCCGGCCGCGCCGCGGCGGCGGGATCGGCTTCGGCGCGCGCACCGACGCGACCGTCGGAAAATTCGATTTCAAGCGCCATGCCCGCGGTAATCGCCGCGGCTGTACGCAGCGGCCGGCCCCTGACGTCGCGCACGAGCGCAAAGCCGCGCGCCAACACGCCGCGATAGGAGAACGCCGCGAGAAGTTCGCCGCCGCGCGCCGCGCGCGATTGGCGGACCGCAATGATCTGTCCGACGGCGCGCCTAATGCGTTCGCCGAAAGCTCGAACGCGTTCGCGCTGTTGCCCGATACGCGTGCGATGGATAGCGGCATTGGCGACGATGCCGGCCCGCAGCCGCAGCGACAGGCCTGCGTAGCGCTCGCGCCGCCGTTCGACATTGGCGCTCAGCAAATGCGCGTTCAAACGTCCGGCGATGCGCGAGAAATCGACATGATGGACATGGGCATTGGTCCGCAGCCCGCGACGCAAGCCCGCCGCGGCGTGATCGAGGCGCTGGCGCGGTAGCGCCAACAGTTCGTCGGCTTTGGGTAGCGCACGGATGGCAGAGCGTAATTCGGCCCGACGAGCCTCCTGCTTGCGCTGCCAAGAGGACAGCGCGCGGCGCGCCAGCGAATCGACGTCGAGCAGGAGTTCGGCCCGCACCGGGACCGCCATTTCGGCGGCCGCTGTCGGCGTCGGCGCACGGCGGTCGGCGGCAAAATCGATGAGCGTGATGTCGGTCTCGTGGCCGACGGCGGAAATGAGCGGGATCAGGCTCGCGGCCGCGGCGCGAACCACGATCTCCTCGTTGAACGACCACAGGTCCTCGAGCGAGCCACCGCCGCGGGCCACGATGATCAGGTCGGGCCGCGGCGGCAACAAAGCCGTCGCGAATTCCGACAGCGCATTGAAGCCTTCGATCGCCGCGGCGACCTCGGCCGCGGAGCCTTCGCCCTGCACCTTAACCGGCCAGAGCACGACGCGCCGCGGAAACCGGTCGGCGAGCCGATGCAAAATGTCGCGGATGACCGCGCCGCTTGGCGAAGTGACGACGCCGATCAGCGCGGGCAGAAAAGGCAGGAGCTGCTTTCTTGCCTCGTCGAACAACCCTTCCGCGCGGAGTTTTTGCTTACGCTCTGCCAAAAGCGCCATCAGCGCGCCGATGCCGGCCGGCTCCAGCGTGTCGACGACGATTTGATACTGCGAACGTCCCGGATAGGTCGTAAGCCTGCCGGTGATGACGACTTCGAGCCCGGCTTCGAGCTTGAACCTGATGCGCGCCGCCGTGCTGCGCCAGATCACGCCAGCGATGGAAGCGCGATCGTCCTTCAAATCGAGATAGACGTGACCGTTGCCGTGATAGCTGACCTTGCCGAGTTCGCCGCGCACGCGCACGTAACCGTATGACTCTTCGATGGTGCGTTTGAGCGCCATCGAGAGTTCGGAAACGGTCAGTTCCGGCACGTTGAGACGCGGTTCTTCCATCGTGTCGGGCGGCAGAGCCGCAGGTTGACGAGTCGGTGAACTCCGTGGCGATTAGTGCGGTCCAAGACGTGCGCCGGTCAAGCCCTGCTGATCCGGTCGGCTAAAGGGTTCCGATCCATGAACATTCTGCTCCTCGGCTCGGGCGGGCGCGAACACGCGTTGGCGTGGAAGATGGCGGCAAGCCCTCTCGTCAACCGCCTTTACTGCGCGCCGGGCAATGCCGGCATTGCGCAGGAGGCCGAATGTATCGCGCTGGATTTGGGCGATCATGGCGGCATCGTCGCATTTTGTCGCAACAACAAGATCGATCTGGTCGTGGTGGGACCGGAAGCGCCGCTTTGCGCCGGCATCGTCGACGATCTCGAAGAAGCCGGCATCAAGGCCTTCGGACCGAGCCGCGCCGCGGCGCGGTTGGAAGGCTCCAAGGGCTTCACCAAGGATCTTTGCCGGGCCAATGCGATCCCGACCGCATCCTATGCCCGTTTCCGCGCCGCGCCGGACGCCAAGGCCTATATCCGCGCCCGCGGCGCGCCGATCGTCGTGAAGGCCGACGGGCTGGCCGCCGGCAAAGGCGTCGTCGTGGCGCAGAGCGTGGCGGAAGCCGAAGCGGCCATCGACACGATCTTCGGCGGCGGTTTGGGCGAGGCCGGTGGCGAAGTCGTGATCGAGGAATTTCTTGACGGCGAAGAGGCGTCGTTCTTTGCGCTGTGCGACGGCGACACCGCAATTCCTCTTGCGACGGCGCAGGATCACAAGCGGGCATTCGATGGCGACAAGGGCCCCAATACCGGAGGCATGGGCGCCTATTCGCCGGCGCCGAACATCGATGCCGCCATGAGCAACCGGATCATGGACGAAATTATTACGCCGACGGTGCGGGCGATGAAGGCGATGGGCGCGCCATATAAGGGCGTCCTCTATGCCGGGTTGATGATGACGCGGGAGGGACCGAAGCTCATCGAATATAATGCGCGGTTCGGCGATCCGGAAACGCAAGCGTTGATGCCGCGGCTGATGTCCGATCTCGTGCCGGCGCTGTTGGCGAGCCGCGACGGCATGCTCAAGACGTTCGACCTGCGCTGGTACGACGAGCCGGCGCTCACGGTGGTGATGGCGGCAAAGGGCTATCCGGGCCATTATGCGCGCGGCACCGTCATCGAAGGCCTCGACGAGGCGGCGGCGGTCGAAGGCGTGGAAATCTTCCACGCCGGCACTAAGGCTGACGGCGGCCGCATCGTCGCCAATGGCGGGCGCGTGCTCAACGTCTCGGCGATCGGCAAGACCGTGCGCGAAGCACAGGCCCGCGCCTATAAGGCCGTCTCGCGCATCCGTTGGCCGGAAGGATTTTACCGCCACGACATCGGCTGGCGAGCGGTGGAACGGGAAGGACGCGCATAATGGCCGACCTCGCGGATCTTTATCCCGGCTACGCTTCGCGATGGATCGACACGTCGGGCGGAAACATCTTCGCTCGCGTGAGCGAAAGCGGCCGGCCTGCGCTTCTCTTTCTTCACGGCCATCCGCAGAGCAACGTCATGTGGCATCGCGTGGCGCCGGCGCTTGCCGAACGTTTCACGCTGGTGATCGCGGACCTTCCCGGTTACGGCTGGTCGGCGGCGCCGCGAGAACAAGCCGACCACTCCCCTTACACCAAGCGCGCAATGGCGCGCGCGATGGCCGAGGCGATGGAGGCGCTCGGCTTTGTTCGCTTTCGCCTTGCCGGGCACGATCGCGGCGGACGCGTCGGTTACCGCCTCGCGCTTGACCATCCCGGCCGCCTCGAACAACTCGCCGTGCTCGACATCGTGACGACCTGGGACATGTGGCACCGCATGGATGCGCGGCTTGCGTCACGCGCCTGGCACTGGACCTTCTTGGCGCTGCCGGAGCCATTTCCCGAAACATTGATCGGCCATGATCCGAAGTTCTTTTTCGATTCCCGCGCCGCGGCGGGCGCACAAGCAAAGAACGTTGCTATTTTCGATCCCCGCGCCTTGGCGCACTATCACGCCGCCTATGAGGATCCAACCCGCATTCACGCCATGTGCGAAGACTACCGCGCCGGCCGCACCACCGATCTCGAACACGACGAGGCCGACCGCGCCGCCGGAAAGAAAATCACTTGTCCGATGCTGGCACTATGGGGAACCAACGGGCTTACGGCCAACGCCGGAATCGATACGCTCGCCTGCTGGCGGGATTGGGCCTCGAATTTACGCGGCTTCGCGATCGAGAGCGGCCATTATTTGCCCGAAGAAAATCCGGCCGCCACTGCGACAGCCCTGCTGGATTTCTTCGGCGGAAAAGTATGACGGCGAGCGAGCGACAAAGTGCCTATTCCGGCACGCGCGAGGTCGCCGAGCGGCTGCGGTTCGATACCAGGCGCCTTGAAAGCTACCTGTCGGCGCAACTGCCGGATTTTGCCGGCCCGATCGTCGCCAGTCAGTTCAAGGGCGGTCAATCCAATCCGACCTATCTCATCGAGACGCGGCTACGCCGTTACGTGCTGCGCAGAAAGCCGCCCGGCAAGCTTTTGCCTTCCGCGCATGCGGTCGATCGCGAATTCCGCGTCATCAGCGCGCTCCACGCGCAGCGATTTCCGGTCGCGGAGCCGCTGCTCTATTGCGCCGACGAGAACATCGTCGGCACGGCCTTCTTCGTCATGGCTTTCGTCGACGGCCGCGTTTTTTGGGAGCCCCAAATGCCGCATTCGCATCCGGCGGAACGCGCCCAAGTCTATGACGCGATGAACACGACGCTCGCCCGGCTGCACACATTCGATCCCGCGGCAATCGGGCTTGCCGACTACGGCCGAGGCGAGAATTACGTGGCGCGGCAGGTGGAACGCTGGTCGAAACAATATCGCGCCTCCGAGACCGAGCCGATCGAAGATATGGAACGCCTGATCGCCTGGCTCCCCGTGCATCTGCCGCCCGCACAGACGCCGCGCCTGGTGCATGGCGATTACCGCCTCGACAACATGATCGTCGCCGCGAATGCGCCCACGATTCTCGCCGTGCTCGATTGGGAACTATCGACGCTCGGCGATCCGCTTGCGGATTTCGCCTATCATCTGATGCAGTGGCACATGCCGCATTCGGATGCCGGCACGGGCTCGCTCATCGGCTTCGACCTCGCTGCGCTCGGCATTCCAGCGCTCGACGCCTATGTCGACGCCTATATCGCGCGCACCGGGCTCGATCCAAGGCCGCATTTGCCGGTTTATTTCGCCTATAATTTTTTTCGTCTCGCCGCGATCATGCAAGGCATCGCCGGACGAGTCCGCGACGGCACGGCAACCAGCGCGCTCGCGGCGAACAAGGCGGCTTTGGTGCGACCGCTCGCCGCGAAGGCGTTCGAATTCGCCCGCCAGGCCGGCGCATGAAAACCTTCGCGCTCGCGCTCGGCAGCGGCGGCGCGCGCGGCCTTGCGCATATCGCCGTTATCGAAACGCTCGACGAGATGAGAATAAAGCCTGCGGCGATCGCCGGCACCTCGCTCGGCGCGCTTATCGGCGCCGGCTATGCCGCGGGCATGCGCGGCAAGGATATCCGCCATCATGTCATCCGCATCGCCCACGATCCGCGCGAAACCACCCGCCGGCTTCTGCAGGCGCGCGCAGGAAAGCTGACCGACTTGTTGTCCGGCGATTTCAGCCAGGCGGCGCAGATGGATGCCGAGAAGTTCTGCGCGCAATTTCTGCCCGACGCCATTCCTGAGGACTTTTCAGCGCTTGACATTCCGCTCACCGTGATGACGACGGACCTGCATCGCCGGCAGGAACTCGCATTCTCTTCGGGACCGTTGCGTCCGGCGCTCGCGGCTTCGATCGCCTTTCCCGGATTGTTTCGGCCAGTCAGCCTCGAAGGCCGCATCCTTGTCGACGGCGGCGCGACCAATCCTTTGCCGTTCGATCAACTATCCGGTCACGCCGATGTCGTCGTCGCGGTCGACGTGTTCGGGACGCCGACGGCAGAACGTAGCGACATCCCCGGCGCCTGGGAAAGCGTTTTCACCACGATCCTGATCATGGGTTCGACGATCGTCGCCGGCAAACACAGGCATGCCGCGCCCGATATCGTCTTCTGGCCCAATGTCGCGATCTTCCGTACGCTCGATTTCTACCAGGCAAGCGCGATCATTCGCGCTGCCGAAACGATGAAGGCCGAAATCCGCGAGAAACTCGGCAAGCTGCTCAGCGCCGTTCCTTGAAGAATTTCTTGAGCAAATCTTCCGCCGCCTCCGCCGCCAGCCCGCCATAGACTTCCGGGCGATGGTGACAGCTTGGCGAGGCGAAAAACTTCACGCCATTATCCACCGCGCCGCCTTTGGGATCGGCGGCGCCGTAATAAAGCCGACGGATACGGGCGAACGATAAGGCTCCGGCACACATCGCGCAGGGCTCGAGCGTGACGTAAAGATCGCAATCTTCGAGCCGCTCGGAGCCGAGGAGCCGCGCGGCGTGACGGATGACGACGATTTCGGCATGCGCGGTCGGGTCGTGCTCGGTCAGCGTGCGGTTGCCGCCGCGCGCGATCACCGCGCCGCCGCGCACCAGAACGCAGCCGATCGGCACCTCGCCCCGTTCGCCGGCAAGCCGCGCCTCCTGCAAGGCCAGCTCCATGAACGACGGCTCCATGAATGACGGCATTGAATTCGTCCAATCCCGATTTGCACCGGTGCTCGGCCGGCCCTACCACGCTTGTGCCGGACGGCCGTGCCCTTATACACCTGCGCTGACAAAGGCGGCGGCCCGAACAACGAACGGTGAGAACGAACGGCGACGATGCAGAGCCAGCCCGTAAATCCCAAATCCGGCGAGCGGATTGCCAAGGTGATCGCCCGCGCCGGGCTTGCCTCGCGCCGCGAGGCGGAGGAATGGATCGCCGCCGGCCGCATTGCCGTCAATGGGGCGGTGATCGGCTCGCCCGCGCTAAACGTCACCGCCCGCGATCGCATCAGCGTCGATGGCGAACCCCTGCCCGCGCGCGAGCGCACGCGCCTGTTCCTCTACCACAAGCCGCGCGGGCTGATGACGACGCACGCCGACCCACAAGGCCGGCCGACGATTTTCGAAAGCTTGCCGCGCGATCTGCCGCGCCTGATTAGCGTCGGCCGGCTCGATTTCAATACCGAGGGCCTGTTGCTTCTCACCAATGACGGCGCGCTGGCGCGCGTGTTGGAATTGCCGGCGACCGGCTGGCTGCGGCGCTACCGCGTGCGCGCACATGGATCGATCGCGCAAGCGCGCCTCGATGAATTGCGCGCCGGCATAACGATCAGCGGCATCCATTATGGTCCCATCGAAGCGTCGCTCGATCGCGTGCAAGGCAGCAACGTTTGGCTCAGTCTCGCCATTCGCGAAGGCAAAAACCGCGAGGTGCGCAATGTGCTGAGCCATCTCGGCCTGACGGTTACCCGGCTCATCCGCGTCTCGTTCGGCCCGTTCCAGCTCGGCGAGCTCGCCGAAGGCGCGATCGAAGAAGTCCGTACGCGCGTCTTACGCGAACAGCTCGGCGAAAAGCTCGTCAGGCTTTGCGGTGCGGATTTTTCCGCGGCGCGCGCGCCGCCCCGCCCATCGCGCGAGCGCGACGATGCGCAGCAGCGCGCAGCGCCGCCAAGGCCGACTCCCAAGCCGGCAAACGGAAAACCCAAAAAACGCAATTCCTCCGCGCATGCCTGGCGCGCGCATGAGGAAGACCGTCCGGCCAAAAAGCTGCGTCGCATATTTCGCGGCTCCCGCCGCGATAAGCCGGAGCGCCAGCCTCCGGCCGGCGAAGCCCGCGCCGAGGTCCTGACCGACCGCAAGGGCAGGCCCGTCGCGGTCGAACGCTACGGCCGGCCGGCGGTGTCGCAAGCGCCGCGGCAAGACTGGTCTCGAACGGACGAGCCTCGCCTTCACCGCAAGCGCGCACCACGCCACCGCCGCGCGCCGGATCGCGCCGCTGGTCCAAGGGCCCAACGACCAAATCCCGGACGACCAAGTCCGCCGCGGCCGCGAGGCGGGCGCTGATGCGTGTCGTCGGCGGACGCTTGCGCGGGCACGCGCTGGCCGGTCCGAAATCGAAAGCGATCCGTCCCACTGCCGACCGGCTCCGCGAGTCGCTTTTCAACATTCTGGTGCACGCTTACGGAAATCCGATCGAAGGAGCGCGCGTGCTCGACCTGTTCGCCGGCACCGGCGCGCTCGGCATCGAGGCGCTGTCGCGGGGCGCCGCCTTCGCGCTGTTCGTCGATGCAAGCGCGGAAGCGCGCGCGCTCATCCGCGAAAACGTCGCAGCGCTCGGACTCGGCGGCGTCAGCCGCATTTTCCGCCGTGACGCAACGAAGCTCGGCACTGCTCATCCGGTCGCACCGTTCTCGCTTGGCTTTGCCGATCCGCCCTATGGGCGCAATCTTGCTGCCGCAGCGCTCGCCGCGGCGCGCGATGGCGGCTGGTTGGCGCCTGATGCTTTGGTCGTGATCGAGGAAGCCGCCAAATCGGGTTTTGCCGCGCCGGAAGGCTTTTCGGAGCTCGAACGGCGCGTCTACGACGATACGGAATTGATTATCTGCCGGTTTGCCGGACGCTGATCCGCACGGCGGGGCTAACTTCGAACAAGCGCGACTGCCAGGGCGCAATCGTTTCAAGTTGGATCGATTGCGGCTCTAGATATTTGATTGGGCATGATCTTTTCGGAAAACCGGTTCCCGCTTTTTCGGATCATGCGCTAGCGCCTGCCGAACAGCCGTTCGATGTCGGCAAGTTTCAATTCGACATAGGTCGGCCGACCGTGATTGCACTGGCCCGAATTCGGCGTCGCCTCCATCTCGCGAAGGAGCGCGTTCATCTCCTCCGCCTTGAGCCGGCGGCCGGCGCGCACCGAGCCGTGACAGGCCATCGAGGAAGCAACGTGCATCAGGCGCCGCTCGAGCGGCAGCGTCTCGTCCCATTCGCCGAGATGCTCGGCGAGATCGCGCACCAGCGCGGCCCCGTCGATCTCCCCGAGGAGCGACGGCGTTTCACGCAGTGCCACCGCGCCGGGACCGAACGCCTCCAAGACGAGGCCATAGCGCGAAAGTTCGGTGGCGCGCGCGACGAGCCGTTCGACGTCGGCCTCGCCGAGCTCGACGATTTCTGGAATGAGAAGGATCTGCCTGGCCACGCCGGCCTTGTCGATCGCGGCCTTGAGCCGCTCGTAAACGATGCGCTCATGCGCGGCATGCTGATCGATGATGACGAGCCCGTCGCGCGTCTGCGCCACGATATAGGTCTCGTGGATTTGGGCGCGCGCCGCGCCAAGCGGGTGATCGAGAGGTTCGTCCGGCGGCGCTTCGCCTACAGCCCGATCGCCAGAGGCGGTGTCCAAATCGGCGCGTAACTCGGCGGCCGGAGCGCCGACGTCGAAAGCCGGTTGCGCCGCCTCGGCAAAACCGCCGGGCGGTGGCGCAAAGGGCCGCCCCAAAACGCGCATGCGCATGGCCGAGCGCCGCCAGGCATCGCCGCGGCTCACCGGCAAGGATGCGGTGCGGAACGCGGCGAGGGTCGCGGCGCCGCCGGTCGTCGCCGCGCGGGTGGCGTGGCGCGATAATGCCGTTTTGAGCGCGTGCACGATTAGCGCGCGGACCAATCCGGCATTGCGGAAGCGTACCTCGGCCTTGGCGGGATGAACGTTGACGTCAACCTCGCGCGGCGGCAGCGAAACGAACAACGCGACCAAGGGATGACGGTCGCGCGGCAGATAATCGGCATAGGCCGCGCGGATTGCGCCGATCAAAAGCTTGTCGCGGACCGGACGGCCGTTGACGAAGAGATATTGGCCGAGCGAATTGGCGCGGGTCAAAGTCGGCAGCGCGGCAAAGCCTTCGATCGTCACGCCCTCGCGTTCCGCCAAAAGCTCGACGGCGTTGGCGCGGAAATCGGTGCCGAGCACATCGCCGAGCCGCGCGAGACGGCCGGCGGCGCCCGGCAAGGCGGCGGCAAAACTGAACGGCGCGCGCTCCTCGCCGGTGAGTGTGAACGCCACATCCGGTCGGCTCATGGCGAGCCGGCGGACCATTTCGCGCACGGCTTCGTCCTCGGTGCGGTCGAGTTTGAGGAATTTCAAGCGGGCCGGCGTCACATAAAAGAGATCGCGCACCTCGACGCGCGTGCCCTGCCCGAGCGCCGCCGGTTTGACGTCGGATTTGATTCCGGCATCGACCTCGATCGACCAGGCATGCGGCTCGCCGGCGTGGCGAGTGACGATCGAAAGCCGTGCCACCGCGCCGACCGATGGCAAGGCTTCGCCGCGAAACCCCAACGTGCGGATTAAAACGAGATCGTCGTCGGGAAGCTTCGATGTGGCGTGCCGCTCGACCGCAAGCGTCAGATCGGCGCGCGTCATGCCCTCGCCGTCGTCGGTGACGCGAATGAGCCGGCGGCCGCCGCCATCGGTGACAATGTCGATGCGGCGCGCACCGGCATCGAGCGCGTTTTCCACAAGTTCCTTGACCACGCTCGCCGGCCGTTCGACCACCTCGCCGGCGGCGATGCGATTGACGACGGCTTCGCTGAGTTGCCGGATGGGCATAATCGAAGGCCTGGATCGCGATTCGGCGTCCACGGTAGCCTGGATTGGGCATTCCGCCTACGCTGGCCTAGCCGACAGAACGGGCTTTGCACCGCTGCAACGCGCCTGGCAGGAAAGCGTGACAGGAAGGCGGCAGCGGGATTTAAGTAAGAATCCAGCGAAAAAAATTGGACTGAATATCGTGGAGTCGACAATGGGCCGGTACTTGCCTGGGGCGATCCTCGCCGTCTTCGGCATCCTCGTCTACGTCATCGGCTGCGCGCTGTTCGTGGCGCACCGCCGGCAACGTGCGCAAGGGACGCCGGAAGGATCGCAAGGGGCGCCAAGCAAATCGTTCTTTGTCTATGCCATCATCATGATGGTTCTCGGCATCGCCGCCCTTGGCGGCGGCTTGGTTGCGCTGGAGAGCGCGCAATATAGCGCGTTGGGACAATGAGACTTTGACACAGTGAGTCTTTGTGAAGCGCGACCTGAAACAGTGAGCCGTCCCAATCGGTTTAATCGAAGGCCGGCTTGGCGCGCCGCAGCCGCTTGATCCCGGCGCGGCGCTTTTTGCCTTCGATGCGGCGCTCGCGCGACGCCGCCGTGGGCTTGGTCGGCCGCCGCCTCACCGGAGGTCGCGCCGCGCGGCGAACAAGATCGATGAGACGATCGAGCGCATCCTGCCGATTGCGCATTTGCGTCCGATGCCGCTGCGCCGTGATGATAATGACTCCGTCGCGTGTCAATCGCGAACCGGCCAGGCTTTCCAACCTCGTGCGCACGTCCGCCGGCAGCGACGGCGAATGGCGTGCGTCGAAGCGAAGCTGGACCGCGCTCGCAACCTTGTTGACGTTCTGTCCACCCGGTCCCGAGGCGCGAATGAATTCCTCGGCGATTTCGCGCTCGTCGAGCGTGATGGTCGGGCTTATGCGGATCATGGTGAAAGCGTAGCCTGGATCACGCTCCGGTTAAATCCGAACAAGGGCATGATCCGGAAAAAGCCTGCCCCGGACTTGATCCGGGGTGGAGACCCGCTTTCCGAAAAGATCACGCCCCATCAAAATCGGAGCGGCAATCGATTCAGCTTCAAGCGATTACGCGCGCCGCCCGCCTCCCGTGAAAGGCGAGCCTAACCCAAACGGACGTGAATGGCCGGACCGCCCGTCGGCGGACGCAAAGTCGCACGCCTTTCATTGGCCTTGCGGCGGAACAGGGAAAGGCTGAACATCCTCGCCAAGCCATCAATAATCGGCGTGTCCGAACAAAAACATGAAGCGCCGCAGGGGAGGATAAAATGATTTTTGCCCGTGCGTTTTCGGCCGCTTTTGTTGTCGCAGCCACTTTGGCGGCAGTCCCCGCCTCGGCGCAGACCTATCCCGATCGGCCCGTCACCATGATCGTGGCGTTCCCGCCCGGTGGCGCCGATGACGCCACCGCGCGCATCATCCAGGACGCCATGCAGAAGGCGCTCGGCCAACCTATCGTGATCGAAAATATCGGCGGCGCCGGCGGGATGATTGCGGCCGCCAAGGCCGCCCGCGCCGAGCCTGACGGCTACACCATCATCCTGCACCAGGATGCGCTGGCCGCGGGCATGACGCTTTATCCGGATCGCACGTTCGACGCAGAGAAGGATTTTGTCCCCATCGGCCTCGTCAATACCACCACGAATACGCTCGCCGGCCGCCCGACGCTGCCGGCGAACAATTTCGACGAGCTGTTGCGCTGGATGAAAACGTCGAACCAGACAATCAAGGTTGGACATCCCGGCGTTGGCTCCTTCGGTCATCTCGCCGAGGTGTTGATCTTCCAGGAACTGGGCGTCAAGGTCACTCAAGTCCCCTATCGTGGCGCAGGTCCGGCGCTCGTCGACCTGTTGGCCGGGCAAGTGGATTTAGGGCCGATATCGGCCGTGGTCGCCGGGCCGCTCGTCAAGTCCGGCAAGCTCAAAGCCTACGCGCTGATCGGCCGCAAGCGATTCGCCGCCCTGCCGGAGCTGAAGACGATGGGTGAGCTCGGCTACAAAAAGCTCGATGTGGATTTTTGGCACATGCTGCTGGCGCCGGCCGGGACGCCGCGCCCGATCATCGACAAACTCAACAGCGCGCTGCGCGTCGCGCTCGCGGATCCCAAAGTGCGGCAAACCTATGCCGACGGCGGGATGGACGAATACCCGCCCGAGGAAGAGACGCCCGAAGCGGCGGGTGCGCTGCTCAAACGCGAGATCGAGCTTTGGGGCGACGTGATCCGTGCCAACCACATCGCGGCCCGCTGATCGGCACGACGGACTGCCGACCGGCCGCGGCTAATCACCACCGATGCCCTAGTTCGCCGTGCTGGCGGCGACGCCGTGGGGTTTGCCGACCACGGTAACCAGCAAACCTTTATCGAGCAGCCGTTTGGCCACGCGCTGCGCGTCCGCGAGCGTCACGGCATTGATCATCTCGGGGCGCTTGGTGAAATAATCGGTGCCGAGGTCGTCGAGCTGCAATTGCACCATGAAGGCGGCGATCTTGACCGACGTATCGAGATTGAGCGCAAACGAACTATTGAGATAATTCTTGGCCTCGGCGAGTTCCGCCGCGGTGGGGCCGGTATCGGCGAGCCGGCGGATTTCGTTTTCGATGAGATCGACGGTCTCGCCGGCCCGGTCGGCGCGCGTCGCGGTACCGCCGATAAACAGCGCCGCGTGATCGAGCCACACCAGGCTATCCGACACGGAATAGGCAAGCCCGCGCTTTTCGCGGACTTCCCGATAGAGCCGCGAATCCGACGAACCGTCGCCGAGAATATGATTGACGAGATAAGCCGCCATGAAGTCGGGATCGCTGCGCGCAATTCCGGGCCCGCCGAAATCGACGACGGTCTGTGGCACGTCGAGGCTTACGTCGATGCGGCGTCCAAGCCCCTGGGGTACGGCGTTTGCAACCGGCATCAAATCGGGCATTTCCGGCAGTGCGCCGAATACGCGATCGAGCAGCGGCTTTAGCGTCTCGGCATCGATGTCGCCGACCACGGCGATCTTAAGGTTCCGCCGCGCCAGCACCCGGTGCGCATAGGCTCTCAGATCGTCGATGGCGATGTTCGGCAGCGTCTCCGTCGTGCCGTTAACCGGCCGCCCGTAAGGATGGCCTTCGAAGGCCGTTTCCCACCAGCGCCGGCTGGCGATATCGCCGGGATTTGTTGTCTCGCGACGCAGCGACGAGAGAATTTGCGCGCGATCGACCTCAACGTCCTTGGCATCGAAGCGCGGCGCGGTCAGAGCGAGTCGCAATAGATCGAACGCCTCATCGCGATTCTCGGTCAGCGTGCGCATCGAGCCGCGGATCGTGTCGCGCTGCGCGCTAAATCCCATCTCGATCGCTTTGCGTTCGAGCCGATCGGAGAACGCGGTCGAATCCAGATCGCCCGCGCCGGAGCCGAGCAACGCGGCGGTGAGGTTGGCGGTGCCGGCTTTTCCCAGCGGATCCTGGACGGCTCCGCCGGAAAACGCGAATTCGACGGTGATCAGAGGCACCGCTGGCTCGCGCACGAGCCAGGCTTTGATGCCGCCCGGACTGACCACGCTCTCGATCGTCGTCGCCCCTGCCGGCGCGGGTGCCGCGAAGACGAGCCACGCTACCGCGACCGCAGCCGCGGAGCGCGCCAGGCTACGCATTAACGGTCGCGCATCGGCGCCGCCTGGTCTGTTGCGGGGCCGAGCGGGTGCAATAGCGATCACGAGCGCTTCTCCTCAGGCTGCAGGCTTTTGACGAGATAACCCGTTACCGACCGGCGGCGGTCGAGCCAGGCGCGAGCGGCTTGCTGTACGGCATCGGCGCTGACGGCGCGAATGCGGTCCGGCCAGTTGCGCACGTCTTCCACCGTCTGGCCCGTCGCGAGTGCCGAACCGTACCACCGCGCTAGGCTCGCCTGGTTGTCCTCGGCGTAGACGGCATCGGCAATGAGCCGGGTCTTGGCGCGGTCAAGCTCGTCGGCGGTGACGCCGTGGTCGATGACGTCGGCAAGAACGGAGTCGATACCGGCTTCGACCTCGTGAAGCGACACACCAGGCTTCGGCGCAGCATAGAGACCGAACTTCCCGTAATCGAGCGCGGTGCCGGAATAGTCGGCGCTGGCGTTGAGCGCGATGCCTTTGTCAAGCACCAAGCTGCGATAAAGGCGGCAATTGTCGCCGCTACCGAGCACGTGTGCGAGCACGTCGAGCGCTTCGCTCTCGCCGGGTTTTGCGGTGGTCTCCGACGGAACGAGATAGTAACGGCTAAGGCCCGGCTGCTCGACGCGAATATCGGCAAGCGTCACGGTGCGCGGCGCCTCCTGCGCCGGCTCCTTCGGCCGTAGCCGCGGATTGGCATCGGCGCGGTCGGGCACCTTGCCGTAAGTAGCTTCGGCATCGGCTTTGACTTCCTCGGCGGTAACGTCGCCGGCGACGACGACGATGGCGTTGTTCGGACTATAGAAGCGGCGATAAAACGCCAGCGCATCGTCTCGATCGAGCTTTTCGATTTCCTGGCGCCAGCCGATGACCGGCCGCCCATAGGGATGGTTGAGATAGAGCGCGGCATCCATCTGTTCACCCAGGCGCGCACCGGGATTGTTTGCAATCCGCATGTTTTGTTCTTCGAGCACGACGTTGAGCTCAAGCCGCACCACGCCGTCGGTGAGCACAAGTCCGGTGATGCGGTCGGCCTCCAGCGCCATCATTTCCTTGAGGCGGTCGCGCGGCACGCGCTGGTAGAAGGCGGTATAGTCGCTGGTGGTGAAAGCGTTCTCCTGGCCGCCGATCGCGATGACGTCGCGCGAGAAAGCGTCGCCGGGATTTTTCTCGGTGCCTTTGAACATCAAATGTTCGAGGAAATGCGCGAGGCCGGATTTGCCGGGCGTCTCGTCCGCGGAGCCGACTTTGTACCAGATCATGTGGGTGACCACCGGCGCGCGGTGATCGGGCACCACGACGACTTCAAGCCCGTTGGATAATGTGAAATGGCTCACGTCGGCCGCAGCCGCCGCATGCCCGGCGCTTGCGACCGCGCCGGCCAGCGCGAGAAAGAGCATCAGGATTCTAGCCACGGCACCACCTCCAGCGAGCGCGCATTCCGAGCGGAACTCAGCTTATCCTCGACGAGCGGACATTTCCCCGAGACTGGAGCACGCCAGAGATTCGTCCAAGGCAAGCGCGCGACAGGTCTGTAACAGGTAGTGGCGGCGCCTCGGTTTATCGCATGGGCTCTCTATCGCACCGGCTCCATGCGCTCGCCGAGCGTCTGAGGCTTGGCGGTCTTGCGCTCCGGCGGAATACCGTACGGCTGATCCGGGGACGGCGTCTGATAGCCGGGCGGCGGGTCGGTCAGGCTGGCTCGCGCCGGCTCACCTGTAAACGTTCCGTATTCTTCCTTCTTGAACCAATCGAAGCTGAAGGCGCTGCTTTTGTGACCCGGATCGATGCCGTTAGTAGCTGCAGCGGAATCCCGGCTCTGCTTGGGTACGAGTTCGTCCGGCCGAAGAGGACGCCCCTCGTCGATAACGCGGTCGCCCTCGACGTGCACCTGCTGCTTGGTCGCTTGACGCTTTCTAACGTCCGGGTCCTGCGGCCAGTTGGGCGCGGGCAGCTGATTGGACGACATCGGCGCTGGCAAATTGCGATTCGGCGGCACCACCAACGGCGAGCGTTCGCTGTAATTGATCTCGTATTGTGGATGGTCGGGATCGGGCAGGCCGATCGCTTTGAGTACCTGAGATCCAAAGGTCTGGCCGGAGGGATCATCGTAGTCACCGGCCCGGGCAATGGAGCTTTGCGCGCAGATCGACAGCACGGCGAATGAAACGCCAACTGCGGCGCGCGCAAGCCGCATCCCGACGCGATGGTTGCCATTCAACGTGCAGTCGACAACCCGATCTGGCGGCATAGCCTTACCCCAAGCGTCAAGCCCAGGCAGAACCATGGGCGGCACCCGATGAGCGGCACCAATGGTGCCGATATAATAGAGTAACCCCGACCAAAACCCCGACTAAACCCAAGTCCGGCGTCGGTTTTTTCGCGACGCACCTTCTCCGGACGCTACCAGCTTATAGGCGCGATCAGGGCGCTTTTGCGGCGCCCCCGCGCAAGAAGGATTCATACAGCAGCGCCACCACACCCGCAACAATCGCCACATCGGCCAAATTGAACACGTACCAGCGGAATTGAAAGCCTGATGTCTCGATATGGAATAGCACGAAATCCATCACTCCCGGCCAATGCAGCCGGTCGGCGGCGTTGCCCACCGCACCGCCGATGATAAGTCCCAGCGCCGCCGCGGTCAGCCGCGAGGTTGCCCGCGTCAGCCAGATCCACATGAAGATGACGGCTGCGAGTTTGAAGCCAAACAGCGCCCATTCGCCGATCGGCCCCTGCTGCGCAAACAGACCGTAGCTGATTCCGGTGTTCCAGGTCAGGACCAGATCGACAAAAGGCGTGAGCGGGACATCGCCACGGCTGGCAAGATCGAAATGGGAGATGAGCCAGAATTTCGACGCCTGGTCGATCAAGCAGGTCGCGGCCGCGACCGCCAGTCCAAACGCGCTCAGGCGTCCCCACAGATACGAAGCCGCCGGACTGCCGGGCGCTGCATCGCTCAATTGTACCCCCTTACTCCGCCGCCTTGCGCGTCGCTTCCCACTCGCGCAGCGCCTGAGCATCGCGCGGGGTGACGTCGGGAAATTGCGGATCAAGCCCCACGGCCGGCGAGATTTTCCAGGACCGCGCGCATTTGCGCCCTTCCGCCAAACGCGGAACGACCGCAACGCCGGCCACGTCCGGCAGCCGGAAGGCCTCGGGCGGGCCTTCGCCCTCGACCAGAACCGCCCCCGAGGTGATGCATAGCTCAGCAAGATCGGCCTCCACCGCCGCGGCGAACAAATCCGGGTCGGCGACATGGACGATGGGATGCGCCTCGAGCGCCGAGCCGATACGTTTCTGCGCCCGTTCGATCTCGAGCGCGCCGGTGACGACGCGGCGGATATTGCGCAACTTCCGCCATTTTTCCGCGAGCGCGTCGTTGCGCCAGCCGGCCGGTATGGAGGGGAAAGGCTCAAGGTGCACGGACTGCGCGGCAGGCTCGCGCGCGAGCCAGGCCTCCTCGGCGGTAAAGCAGAGCATCGGCGCGAGCCAGCACACCGTGGCGCGGAACAGGTGATCGAGGACGGTGAGGCATGCTTTGCGCGTCGTCGACGAATAAGGATCGCAATAGAGCACGTCCTTTCGGATGTCGAAATAAAACGCCGACAGATCGACCGTCATGAAGGCGTTGAGCGCCGCGAAGATGCGCTTGTAGTCGAAGTCGGCGTAAGCTTGGCGGATCAGCGGATCGAGTTCGGCGAGCCGGTGCAGCATTAGCCGCTCGAGTTCCGGCATCGCTTCGGGCGCGATGCGGTCGGTAGTGTGAAAGTGCGCCAGATTGCCGAGCATCCAGCGTAATGTGTTGCGTAGCTTGCGGTAGGTATCGACGGTCGTTTTGAGGATTTCTGGACCGATACGCAAATCGTCGGCATAGTCGGCGGCGCAAACCCACATCCGCAGAATGTCGGCGCCAGCATCCTTAATCACGTCCTGCGGCGCGGTGACGTTGCCAAGCGATTTCGACATCTTTCGCCCGTCCTCGTCGAGGACGAAGCCGTGAGTCAGCACGATGTCGAAGGGCGCGCGGCCGCGCGTGCCGCAGCTCTCCAGCAGCGAGGATTGAAACCAGCCGCGATGCTGGTCGGAGCCTTCCAGATACATCACGGCCTCGTCGCCGCCGTCCGCCTTGCGTTTGATATGGGCGAGGCTCGGAAAATGCCGCGGATCTTCGAGCACGAATGCGTGGGTGGAGCCTGAGTCGAACCAGACATCGAGAATATCGTCGACCTTCTGCCAGCCGTCCCGGGCGAGCTTGCCGAGGAAACGCTCGCGCGCGCCGAGCTTGTACCAGGCGTCGGCGCCTTCGCGTTCGAATGCCTCGATGATACGAACGTTCACCTCCGGGTCGTTGAGCATATCGACCGAGCCGTCCGGTTTTTCCCTGATGAAAAGCGTGATCGGCACGCCCCAGGCGCGCTGGCGCGAAATCACCCAATCGGGGCGGCTTTCGATCATTCCGGTGATGCGGTTCTCGCCTTGGGCGGGAACCCAGCGCGTCGCCTTTATCGCTGCCAACGCGCGATGACGGAGCGTATCGCGGTGTCTGTCGATGTCCTTGTCCATCGCAATGAACCATTGCGGCGTGTTGCGAAAGATCACCGGCTTTTTTGACCGCCAGGAATGCGGATATTGATGTTTGAGCCGGCCGCGTGCGATCAGCATGCCGGCGTCGATCAACGCCTCGATCACCGCCTCGTTGGCGTCGCCTTTTTCGCCTTTGTCTGTGAGAACGCGTTTGCCGGCAAAGCCGGGTGCATGATCGGTGAAGCAGCCGTCGGCGTCGACGGTATAGGGGATGGTCGTGTTGACCCCGCGTTCGGCGAGTTTCGGCGCGTTCGCGGTCCACACGTCGAAATCCTCGCGGCCATGTCCCGGCGCCGTGTGGACGAAGCCGGTGCCGGTGTCTTCGGTCACGTGATCGCCGGGCAGAAGCGGCACGACAAAACCGTAGCGAGGATCAAAATTCGCAAGCGGATGCGAGCATGTGATTTCGGCAAGCGTGTCTCTCGGAACAGCCCGCAACCTTTTATAGGCAGTCACGCGCGCTTGCCGCATGACGTCGATCGCCAACTTATCGGCAAGGATAAAATGGTCGCCGGGCTTTGCCCAATTGCCCGCAGGCGCATCGGCAACTTGATACAATCCGTATTCGATTTTTGGCGAATAGGCGATGGCGCGGTTGCCTGGTAATGTCCAGGGTGTGGTCGTCCAAACCACAATAGCCGCTTTCGCTTTTGCCAATTCATTGATATCGGCATTGATGTTCGACAGGGGGGCGCCCTTCGAAATTGCAGCGCGCACCGGAAATTTCACCCACACCTGGTCCGAAACATAGTCCTCGTACTCGACCTCCGCTTCGGCGAGCGCGGTCTTCTCCACCACCGACCACATCACCGGCTTCGATCCGCGATAGAGCGTGCCGTTGGCGGCGAATTTCATCAGTTCGCGGGCGATCTGCGCTTCGGCGAAATAATCCATCGTCGTGTAGGGATGCGCCCAGTCGCCGACGACGCCGAGGCGCTCAAATTCCGCGCGCTGGACTTTGATCCAGTGCTCGGCAAAGCGCCTGCATTCGCGGCGGAATTCAACCAAGGCCGCGGGATCGGACAGATCCGGCTTCGGCCTACCCTTGGCGCGATAATTCTCTTCCTCGATTTTCCACTCGATCGGCAGGCCATGGCAGTCCCAGCCCGGCACGTAATTGGAATCGTAGCCGAGCATCTGCTGGCTGCGCGTTACGACATCCTTGAGAATCTTGTTGAGCGCGTGGCCGATATGAATATTGCCGTTGGCATAAGGCGGGCCGTCGTGAAGGACGAAACGCGGCCTTCCCTTTGCCGCCGCGCGAAGGCGTCCGTAGAGATCGGACTCCTGCCAGCGCGCAAGAATCTGCGGCTCCCTTTGCGGCAAGCCGGCGCGCATCGGAAAATCGGTCTTGGGGAGAAACAGCGTTTCGCTGTAGTCGCGCGCTTTAGGGTCGGTCATCGCCAGCTTTCAAGAGCCGAGCTCAGCAAGAGTCATCGCGCCTTCTAACAAGCCGGGTGCGGGGCGAAAAGGGTCTCCGCCGCAAGCCGCGGCCGGCCTGGGCCGCGAAATGATCTCAAATCGGCGGGAATGCATCGCGAGAGCGCGCCAAGGCCTCGCGGGCGCGCCGGCTGTCGTCCTCCATCTGTCGCACCAGTTCCTTGGCCGACGCAAAGGTCGCTTCGTCGCGCAGCCAGGCGATGAAGGCGACATCGAGGCTTGCGCCATAGAGGTCGCCGTCAAAATCGAACAGAAAAATTTCGAGCAGCACAGCGCCGTTGTCGAATGTCGGCCGCCGGCCGAAGCTCGCCACCCCGTCATAGCGCCGTCCGCCGACACCGACGCGCACGGCGTAGATGCCGTGACGCAGCGCGCAAGCCGGGTCGAGCTTGAGGTTGGCCGTCGGGAATCCCAGCTCGCGTCCGCGCTTGTCGCCGTGGATAACGGAGCCTGAAATAAACCACGGATGACCGAGCAATTCCGCCGCGTCGTCGAGGCGCCCCGCGGCCAGCGCGCGCCGGATCGGCTCGGACGAAACCGGGCGGCCGCGATCTTTGAGCGGCGGAACGACGTCGACGGCGAAGCCGCGCTTCTCGCCCTCGGCGGCGAGAAGGCCGGGCGACCCGGCGCGGTTGGCGCCGAAGTGAAAGTTGAAGCCGATCGCCGCCCCGCTGATGGCGAAGCGTTCCACCAGGACGCGGCTGACGAAATCTTCCGCGCTCAATTTCGCCAAGGCCTCGTCGAAGGTCAGTACGATCGCGCCGTCGAGTCCGGTCGCGGCAAGGAGCCGCAATTTCGCGGCTTCGTCGGTCAAACGGAACAGCGGCTCGCCGGGATTAAAGAAGGCGCGCGGATGCGGGTCGAAGGTAAGCGCGGCGGCGGGCTTGCCGAACGAGTGCGCCCGCTTAAGCGCGGCGGCAATGACCGCCTTATGGCCGCGGTGCACGCCGTCGAAATTGCCGATGGCAACGATCGCCCCGCGCAGTGCGCCGGCGGGCGCCAAATCACGCACGACGTAAAAGGTCTTGCTTGGCATCGCAATCGCTATGGTTAATAAAACCACGCCCGGCGAGATTCCCCGAGTGTGGCCCGGAGCTTGGATCGGATCGTGAGCGCAGGAATTGCGGTCGCGAGGGCGGCAAAGTCAAGCATCCTGACCGACGGAGCGCCGCGCCAATCCGCTTAACCCCATGTTCAAACACCCGATGTAGCTTTCGTCCGATCCGTTGCAGGCTCGAAGCGTCCAGGCTTCGATCCAGACCGCACCGACACGCCAGTCGGCCGCCGCTCCGCGTTAGCGAGCAAAAGGGACAGCGATGGCGCTCGATCCGACGATGCCCGTGCTTGTCGTAGACGATTACGGCACGATGGTGCGCATCATCCGCAATCTCCTGCGCCAGCTCGGCTTTCTCGATGTCGACGACGCCGCCGACGGCGCCTCCGCGCTCAAGAAGATGAGCGCCAAGCGCTACGGGCTTGTGATCTCCGATTGGAACATGGAGCCGATAACCGGATTCGATCTGCTGCGCCGCGTGCGCGCCAATCCGGAACTGGAAAATACGCCGTTCATCATGGTGACGGCCGAATCCAAGACCGAGAACGTCATTGCCGCGAAAAAAGCCGGCGTGAACAATTACATCGTCAAGCCATTCAACGCGCAGACGCTGAAAGCCAAGATCGAGGCGGTCTTCGCCGAAAAGAACGAGTGCGCGCCGTCCACCGGGCGCTGACGCCACCTTTCCAGACGCCCGTTCTCTTCAGAATCGTCCCGCGACATTCGAGCGGCGTTGCGCAAAATCAATAGCGATCCATGGTCGCATAAATGAAGATAAAGGCCATATAGAGGATCACCGCTAAACCGATCGCCGCCAGCAGCGCCGAAAACACGGCGCACAATTTCGCGCCGATTGCGACAGCCGTTTGCCACCAAACCCGCCGCGGATATTTGGATGCGCTGCGCCAGACGGCGACCGAGGCAAAGGGTATGGCGATGCTCGTGAGCGTGAATAAGACCAACAAGAACCCCTCGATCGTCGGCTCCTGAATGCCGCAGCCGACGGCAGTGCACAGCCCGCTCACATCCCAAAGCAGAACGAGCGGCGTTCCAATCAGCCAGAAGGCGCACCAAAGGGCGATCTGGCCGGTCGCTAATCTCGCAAGGAATTTCATGGGCTCAGTTTAGCAATCGCGATCCTAATCGTCGCTGCCGTCTGGCAAAATTTCCCGCGAAAATGCAAGCCACAATTTCACCCCACTATTGGCGGCATGATGGGTACGGTATCAGGGCAAATCAGGCAATTCGCGGCTTTAAGAAACATGACGAGTCACGGGGGATTCGTCTCTGCAACACGTCGTCTCTAAAGACCATTCCGTTCCAGCCGTCGCGATCGGCGATCGGGCGGCTCTTTGCGGTGTCATCGGACGAACCTTAAGGCGCATGGTTCAATCGAAACATATCGCCGCCATCCTGGCGGCTGTCCTGGTCGTGATGGGGCTCGTCACCAGCGGCCAAGCCCAGCAATCAACCGGCGCCGAGCATGTGCGCGGACGCGCTTATCTGTTTTACGGTCTGATCGCCGCGATCGATTGGGGCATGGATGAGCTGGCGCAGCGCGTCAATCGCAGCGGCATCGCTGCCAGCACCAACTCCCACATGAGCTGGCGCAGCGTAGCTGATCAAGCCATCAGCGATTACCGCCGCGACCCGAAGCCGATCGCGGTTGTCGGTCATTCGATCGGGGGCGATTCCGCCGTTCAATTCGCCGAGGCGCTTGGCGCCGCGCATGTGCCGGTCAGCCTGCTCATCACGTATGATCCCACGCGCGCTGCCGGTAGGATCCCGGCGAATGTCGAGCGCTATATCAACCTGTTCCAGTCGTCCAATATCCTGGGCGGTGGCGACCTCGCGCCCGCCCGCGGCTTCCACGGCCATTACGCCAGCTACAATCTTAAAGACCGCAGCGAAATCATCCACGTCAATCTGGACAAATTCAGCCGCATCCAGGAACTCTTGGCCGCCAAAATCAGGTCGATGAGTCTGCGCGGCGAGGGTGAAGCCGTGCCGCTGCACATCGTCTTTTCGGCCACCGGTCCAATCGAACTTTGGGATTCGGGCGTGCCGGTCTCGGCCCATGCCGGCGAGACGCTGCAAACGCTTGCGGCGGAGTACCATGTCCCGCTCTGGGCCCTCGCCCAGGTCAATCAGAAGTCGGAGAGTGCCGCATTGAGCGAAGGCGAGCGCATTGTGGTCCCGCGCTATCTCGGCCAGAGGGTGGCGCCAAAACCGGCTTTGAGCGAAACGCCGGAGCCGGTCTCGAGCGAGGCGCCGAAACCGGCCGCAAGCGACGCTCCGAACCCGGCCTCGAGCGCGACGCCGGAGCCGGCCTCAAACGGCGAGCCGACCAGTCACTGATCCGCGGCGGATCGCTTACTCACCACGTCAATTCGCGCATCACGGCGCGTGGCGCAACGCCGGATTCGGCGAACAGCGCATTGAGCGCGCCGAGATCGGGCGTCTCGCGTGAACCAAATTGTTCGGCGTGAATGCCCGAGGTGACGAACATGCAATCGAGGCCGAAGGCGGCGGCGCCTTTGAGATCCGTGCGCACTGAATCGCCGATGGCGAGCACCCGATCGCGCGCCGGCGTCTTGCCGCGCAAACGCGCCGCGGTGGTTAGCGCGAGTTCGTAGATCGGAGCATGCGGCTTGCCGCAATAGAGCACCTTGCCGCCGAGTATGGCATAGGCGTCGGCCAGCGCTCCGGCGCAATAGACCAGCGTGTCGCCGCGTTCGACGACAATGTCGGGATTGGCGCAGACCATCAAGAGCGAACGCGCGCGCAGCGCCGCCAGCATGCCGCGATAATTGTCCGGCGTCTCCGTCGTGTCGTCGAACAACCCCGAGCAAACGACATAGTCTGCGGTTTCCGGCGGCGCGAATTTCACGTCGAGGCCGGCGAAGATCGAAAGATCGCGTTCGGGGCCGAGGTGGAACACGGTCTCGGCAAGCCGCGTCTCGACGATGCCGCGCGTCACGTCGCCCGAGCTCGTGATGGCGTCATAGGCTTCGCGCGGGACTTTCAAACGGTCGAGAATGCGCGACACGGCGGCGCCGGAGCGCGGCGCATTGGTGACGAGGACAGCGGTGCCGCCGGCGGCGCGAAAGCGCATCAGCGCGTCACAGGCGGCGGGAAAGGCCGCCAGGCCGTTGTGCACCACGCCCCAGACGTCGCACAGCACGGCGTCGTACTCGCGCGCCAGCGGCGCCAGATGTTCGATGAAATCGGCCACGGCTGAGATGGTCAGCTATGTCGCATAATGGCGCGCGCGAGCGGAATAAGCTCGGCGGCCGGCTCGACCACGCCGCCGGCATGGGCGGGCGCTTGCGGCTGCGGCCCATCGGCATTGTCCTGCGCAACCTTCGGCGCGTTCTGTTCCGCCTCCTTGCCGTCAGCCGCTTGGAAAGCATCCGCGCGCATCGGTCGCGGCGGTGAAAACAAGATGCCTTGGCCGAAACGGACATCGTAATCGAGCAAATCGACCACCGTGGTTTCGTGTTCGATACGATCCGCGATCAGGTCCATACCAAACCGTCCCAACAGGTCGGAAAATTCGGCCGGCTGAATGTCGGACGAAACGGCGCCCAATCGATTGAAGAACAGCCGCGCCGGCGCCTTGACGAAACGGAAGCCGCGCTCGTTCAGCTCGCGCGCATTGACGCGGAGGTCGGTGAGATTGTCCATCGAGAAGCGGAAGCCGCGTTCGGCGAGCGCGGCGAGGCCTGCATGTTCGATCGGTCCCATGGCGCGCACCGCGCTCTGAGTGAATTCGAAGACCAGCGCCGACGCGATGGCGCGGTTGGCGTCCATCAGTTCGAGCAACTTGGCGAAGCCGGGATCGGCGAGCGTCGCCGCCGACAGGTTGCAGAACAGGCCGATATCGCGATTTTTCAAAAGCAGACGCCGCACGATTTGCACGCATCGCGACACGGCAAAACTGTCGAGCATCGGCACGAGCAAGCCGGCTTCGGCATAGGGGAGAAAATCGCCCGCCGCGACGACAGCGCCGTTGCCGGTTTTGAGCCGCGACAGCGCTTCGTAAAAACGCAGCTTCCGCTGCGGCAGCGTCACGACCGGCTGAAGGTAAAGTTCGACACTGCCGGTATCGATGGCGGTTCGGATTGCGGCAATGATGGCGTCGCGGCCAAGCCCGGCGAACGGAGAGGTTTTGCGATCAGCCGTGGCGCGAGCAGTGGGCGCGGTGAACGGCAAGCGCGCGAGCCCAGGCGCTTTCATCGGCGCATTGCCCGGCGCGCTCGCCTGCGGCGCGGCGGCGACCGAACGATTTTCGGCCGGACCGCTGCGCGCCACATCGTCCTCGCGCGGCGGCGCCTCGGGCGCTGCCGCCGAGCCGGCAAGCTGCCGGACCATGGCGGAGAGCTCCTCGAGCTCGGCTGCAAGCGGCTGAGCGGTCGCAAGAGCGCGGTCGACCACCGTGTCTACCTTGGCTTCCATCGTATTCAAACGAAGGCTGAATTCGGCAAGCTGATGCGCCAAATCGCCCGAACCGCGCGCAAGATTTGCGAGCTGGTTGCTGGTTTCAACCCGGTCGCGCTTGCGAGCGGCGATGGTATTGTAGACGGCGAGCCCGGTCAGCGTGCCGAGCGCCACCAGGGCAGATTCGGCGCCGGTGAAGCCGAACCGTAAATAAACCGCAAGACCGGCCGCGCCGGCGATGAGCATCATGCAAACGGCGATGAAGACGGCACTGATGCGCAACATGGCGCGAGTGACCCCCTCTTTGCTGACCGCGCACACCCAGTGTCCACAAGCGTGACCGGGCGGCAAGTCCGTAGATTCCACATTCTAAACGTGGCGCACGGCGCGGCGTGCTTTTATAAGGCAAAGGGTTAAACGCGGTTAAAGAGATGCCCGAAACGCTTAGCGCGGCCGTGCCATTGTCGACCTCCTCGTCACCAGCCGCCGGCTTGATCCGCTGGATCGAGCGCCGGCCACAAGCCGCCTTCGGCTGCTTCTTGGCCGTGCATTTTGCGGTCTGGACCGTCCTCCCCGCGCTCGTTTACGCCAATCTACCGCTCGATCTGATCGAGGCCCTCGTCTACGGCCGCGAATGGCAGCTCGGCTATGACAAGCTGCCGCCCTTGCCGTGGTGGCTGATCGAAGCCGTGCATCGTGTTTTCGGCGCCGACATCGCCTACTACGCCACGGCGCAGATCGCGGTCCTCATCGCATTCGCCGCTGTTTTTGCGCTGGCGCGGCCGCTCGTCGGTGCGGCAGGCGCGCTCGTCGCCGTCCTTGTCATCGACGGCTTGCATTACTTCCAGTACACGGCGGTCAAATTCAATCACGACGTCATCCAGCTGCCGTTTTGGGCGCTGGCGGGTTTTGCCTTCCACGCCGCGCTCAAGCACGGGCGGCTCGGGTCCTGGGTGCTCTTGGGCTTTTCCTTCGGCGCCGCGCTGTGGGCGAAATATTTTGTCGTGGTGCTGGCGGCGCCTTACGCCCTGTTCATGCTGCTCGACCGGCAAGCTCGCCGCGCCTGGGTTACGCCCGGGCCCTATGTCGGACTAGCCGTCGCGTTCTTGATCGCCGCGCCTCACATCGTATGGCTGTTTCAAACCGACTTCCTTCCCTTCGCCTATGCCAGTCACCGCGCCCCACCGGCGCGCGGATGGTTCGACCATATTCTGCATCCTGCTTTATTCCTCGGTAGCCAGATCTTCTTCCTGCTGCCGTCATTCGCGATCGCGGCGCCCTTATTCCGGCCGCGCGATGGGAAAATAAGTTCCGGCGATCCGTTCGACCGGCGCATCGTCACGTTCTTGGCCTTCGGCCCGGCGCTGGCAATGACCGCGCTCTCCGCCGCGAGCGGGCGCGGCGCCGTCGCCATGTGGGGCTATCCGCTCTGGCTCTTCCTCGGGCTGTGGCTCGTCATGGCTGCGCGCGCCAATCTCGATAGCGCGCGGCTGACGTGGATTGTCGCAACCTGGGGCGCGGTGTTTGCGATTTTCGTCGTGGCTTTCGCCGTCAATTACACGGTGCTGCCCTATCTCGATCACCGCTACCGCGCCGTGCTGTTTCCCGGCGACAAACTCGGCGAGACATTGACCGCGCGCTTCCACGCAGCGACCGGCGCGCCGTTGCGTTACGTGATCGGCTCAATGTGGGATGGCGGCAATCTTTCGCACTATTCGCCGGATCAGCCGCGGGTCCTGATCGACGGATTGCCGGCGCGTGCGCCCTGGATCGATCTTGCCGATCTGCGCGACAAAGGCGCGGTGCTAGTATGGACGCAAAGCGACCCCGCAAAGGTGCCGGCGGCCTTTGCCGCGATCGCTCCCGGCGCCGAACTCGGCGCCCCATTCGACCTGCCGATGCGCCGCGGCGACGGTACGGTCCGTGTCGGCTGGGCGATTCTGAAGCCGCAGTAGAAATTAGCGGATGGTCATTCCGGATCGCCGCGAAGCGGCAAATTCGAAGGCTATATTGCCGGCGCCTGCGAATATGAATTCCGGGTCCTCGCTAATGCTCGGCCCCGGAATGACACGCTACGCCACTGCCTTGATCACACGTGCAACTTTCTCGAACATTTCTCCGATCTGCGCCTCGGAGACGATCAAGGGCGGCGACAACGCGATCGTATCCCCGGCGATGCGGATCATCAGCGCCTCGTCCCGGAACGCGCGCTCCATGGCCTCGTAGGCGCGCAGCCCGAATGCGCCGGCGCGCGAGGCAAGGTCGATGCCCACGGCAAGCCCGACGGTGCGGATATCGAGCACGTTCGGCAGGCCCTTGAGCGTCATCGCCGCCTCGGCAAAGCGCGGCTCGAGCGCCTTTGCTCGCGCGAACAGTTTTTCGTCGCGGTAGAGGTCGAGCGTGGCCAGGCCCGCGGCGCAAGCGAGCGGATGCGCCGAATAGGTATAGCCGTGGAATAATTCGATGATGTGCTCGGGGCCGCGCATGAATGTTTCGTAGATGCGATCGCTAGCAATCACCCCGCCCATGGGCACCGCGCCTGAGGTGACGCCTTTGGCAAAAGCGATCAGGTCCGGCACCACGCCATAGCGCTCGGCGGCGAAGGCATAGCCGAGCCGGCCGAAGCCGGTGATCACTTCATCGAAAATCAAGAGAATGCCGTGCCGGTCGCAGATCGCGCGCAGCCGCGGCAAATAGCCTTGCGGCGGCGGCAGCACGCCGGTCGAGCCGGCCATCGGTTCGACGATGACGGCGGCGATGCTCGATGCATCGTGCAACGTGACCAGCCGCTCAAGCTCGTCGGCCAGATGCGCGCCCCATTCCGGCTCGCCCTTGGTGAAGGCCTGGTGCTCGCGGCTGTAGGTCGCCGGCAGATGATCGACGCCGGCCAGAAGCGAACCAAAGAATTTGCGATTATTGACGATGCCGCCGACTGAAATGCCGCCGAAGCCGACGCCGTGATAGCCGCGCTCCCGTCCGATCAAGCGCGTGCGCGTCCCCTCCCCGCGCACGTAATGATAAGCCAGCGCGATCTTGAGCGCGGTATCGACCGCTTCCGATCCCGAATTGCAGAAGAAGACGCGATTGAGGTCGCCCGGTGCGAGCGCGGCGAGCCGACTGGCGAGTTCGAACGCCGTCGGATGCGCGAACTGGAACGCCGGTGAATAATCGAGTTCCTCGGCCTGACCCGCAATCGCCGCGACGATCGGATCGCGGTTATGGCCGGCATTGGTGCACCACAATCCCGCCGTGCCGTCGAGCACGGGGCCGCCGCCGCCGGCCGTGTAATAGTGCATGTCCTTGGCCCGCACGATCAGTCGCGGCGCGCGCTTGAATCCGCGGTTCGGCGTGAACGGCAGCCAGAAGGACTCCAGATTGTTGGGCACGCTCGCCGCTGCAACGCGCGTTTGCGCCATTTCATTCTCCGGTATTGTGCCGGCGCGGGCCGGGCGTCGGGCATCCTATCGCTTGCCGCTCCGTGGCGCGACTGCTACCACCGCGACATGACGGACAAATCGGCGGAGAGGCCGGAAAAATCGAACAGGCTCAAGGCGCGCCTGCCGCGCGGCCTTACCGACCGCACGCCCGGCGAGATCGCGGCGACGCGGCAGATGATCGAAAAAATCCGCGCCGTCTACGAGCTTTACGGTTTTGAACCGGTCGAAACGCCGGCCATCGAATATGCCGATGCGCTCGGCAAATTCCTGCCCGACCAGGATCGGCCGAACGAAGGCGTATTCTCGTTCCAGGACGACGACGAGCAATGGCTGTCGCTGCGCTACGATCTCACCGCGCCGCTCGCCCGCTACGTGGCGGAGAATTTCGACACCCTGCCGAAGCCTTATCGCAGCTACCGGGTCGGCTGGGTGTTCCGCAACGAGAAGCCGGGACCGGGACGTTTCCGGCAATTCATGCAGTTCGA